>ENA-OQNI01000014-OQNI01000014.1-human-gut-metagenome-genome-assembly--contig:-NODE-14-length-306040-cov-79.382429_pt1 | contig 306040 bp, 290 predicted proteins | sample MGYA00242627_ERZ504876 | MGnify/ENA primary metagenome ERZ504876 (study PRJEB26092, sample SAMD00036386) | human gut metagenome | host: Homo sapiens | study: EMG produced TPA metagenomics assembly... | reverse complement strand
AGCCTGTTGTCAGCAACTTGGCAGTGTTGGGAGATATAACAATTAGTGGCACAATGATAAAGGTGGATGAACTTGCCAATACACTTCAGGTGTGTCTGGATAGCGGCGCAAAGAAGGTGCTGATTCCGAGTACCTCGTTTGTTGATTTTGCAAGTGTTCCGGCTGATCTGATGAGTGCATTTCAGCTAATTCCGTATCAGAGTGCGGAAGATGCAGTGTTTAAGGCGTTGGGGGTAGAGTAATATAAGGAGGGATAAGTTTCATTTATATAGATGTCTGAGGAAAATTTAATAGAAAAAACATGAAAAAAGCACTGAAAACCGTTGGATTATCGGTTTTTACAGTGCTTTTTCTTTTTCATGATGTATATAATCCCCTAAATAATAGATATGACGCGAAGACAGAAATAGAAAAACTTGAAAAAATGGTGTAAAAGTGGTGTAAATACCGCCAAAATCAATTTAATAGAAAATTAATAAAGCCTGAAATCTCAGTAAAATCAAGGGTTTCAAAAATTTTATTAAAAAAATTAGCACTCGAGGGTTGACATTGCTAATAGGTGGTGGTATGTTATGTACAGATAAAAAATTAGCACTCCAAAATACAGAGTGCTAACAAATTAAAAGCATACTTCAGATGGAGCGTGTGACCAATGGAAAATGAAAACAAAGAACTAGAATTGAGCGAGAGACAGCTTACCATACTGGATGCAATCATCCGCAATTATCTCGCCACAGGAGAGCCGGTTGGCTCACGTACAATTTCAAAATATACAGATCTTAATCTGAGCTCGGCAACAATCAGAAATGAGATGAGCGACTTAGAGGAGATGGGCTATATAGTACAGCCACATACCTCAGCAGGAAGAATTCCTTCGGATAAAGGTTACAGATTATATGTAGACCATCTTATAGAGACCAATGATAAGAAGGAAAAAGAACTTTCTGATATGAAGGAGCTGGTCATTGAAAATACCGAGAAGATGGAGCAGGTGTTAAAGCAGGCGGCAAAGGTACTTGCAAACAATACCAATTATGCCACACTCGTTTCTGCACCGGATGTCAATCACAACAAGGTGAAATTCATCCAGCTTTCACAGGTTGACGATCAGCATCTGCTTGCAGTAATTGTTATGAACAATAATATGGTCAGAAACAAGATGCTTGATTTATATGAGCCGCTTGACAATGAGACGATACTTAAGCTCAACATTCTGCTTAACACCTCATTAAACGGACTCGCAATGAACGAGATTAATCTTGGAAACATTGCAAGCATAAAGGAACGCGCTGGTATTCATTCAGGAATTGTCTCTGATGTGATTGATGCATTGGCACAGACCTTCGCGGAGAGTGAGGATCTTAAGATTTACACCAGCGGAGCAACAAATATACTGAAGTATCCTGAGCTTTCGGATTCCAATAATGCAGCGACACTTTTGTCAGCATTTGAGGAAAAGGAAGAGCTAGCAAGCCTTGTTACTGAATCCTTATCCGATTCCGAGAAGAAGGACAATGGAACAGGTATTCAGGTTTATATAGGAAATGAATCTCCGATCCAGACCATGAAGGATTGCAGTGTTGTCACTGCGACATATGATCTGGGTGAGGGCGTAAAGGGCACGATAGGAATTGTCGGACCAAAGCGCATGGATTATGAAAAAGTAATGGATAATCTAAAGACTCTTAAATCCCAGTTAGATGGAATTTATAAGAAGTCTGAGGATGAAACATAGGAAGGTGGTCAAAAATGCCAGAGAATATTAAAAAAGAAACAATCGACAATGAGACTGCAGAAAACAAAGCAGAAGAGATAGAGATTGAAGGAGCTGATGAGGAAAGCACTCAGGCAGCCGAAGAAGCAAAAGATACAGATGTGAATGAAACTGAATCAGATGATGATGCTTTAGCAGATGCAGATGCAAAAGCAGATGATAAGTCAGATGAAAAGTCAGATGAAAAGAAAGGTCTCTTCAAGAAAAAGAAAAAAGACAAGAAGGACGAGCAGATAGAAGAACTTAACGACCGTCTGAAAAGACAGATGGCAGAGTTTGAGAACTTCCGCAAGAGAAGCGAGAAGGAAAAATCCCAGATGTTTGACATGGGAGCAAAGACAATAGTTGAGAAAATCCTTCCTGTAATAGACAATTTTGAGAGAGGTCTTGCAGCAGTACCGGATGATAAGAAGGATGATCCTTTTATCACAGGTATGGATAAGGTCTACAAGCAGATGCTCACAGAGCTTGATGCTGCAGGTGTAAAGCCAATAGAGTGCGTAGGACAGGAGTTCGACCCTGATTTCCACAATGCAGTGATGCAGGTTGAAAATGATGAACTTGAGTCAGGCACCGTAGCACAGGAGCTTCAGAAGGGCTATATGTACAAGGATTCAGTGGTACGCCACAGCATGGTATCGGTAGTACAGTAATGATGTGTACATCTATCCGGCATGGCAGTGAATCAGATTTATATGAATGCAGACAGCATTTAATGGATTCATGCGAGACAACGGATGGTTACAAATATATTAAACATGTAAAAACACTATATTTAATAGGAGGAAAATAAAATGGGCAAAATCATTGGTATTGATTTAGGAACAACAAACAGCTGCGTAGCAGTTATGGAAGGTGGAAAACCTACAGTTATAGCAAACCAGGAGGGTGCAAGAACCACACCTTCAGTAGTTGCTTTCACAAAGACAGGAGAGAGACTTATCGGTGAGCCTGCAAAGCGTCAGGCAGTTACAAATGCTGAGAAGACAATTTCTTCTATCAAGAGACATATGGGTACAGATTACAAGGTACAGATTGATGACAAGAGCTACAGCCCACAGCAGATTTCAGCTATGGTACTTCAGAAGTTAAAGGCTGATGCAGAGGGATACCTCGGTGAGAAGGTTACAGAGGCAGTTATCACAGTACCTGCTTACTTCAACGATGCTCAGCGTCAGGCTACAAAGGATGCCGGCAAGATTGCAGGTCTTGATGTAAAGCGTATCATCAACGAGCCTACAGCAGCAGCACTTGCTTATGGTCTTGACAATGAGAAAGAACAGAAGATTATGGTTTATGACCTTGGTGGTGGTACATTTGATGTATCTATCATCGAGATTGGTGACGGAGTCATCGAAGTATTATCTACAAACGGTGATACACACCTTGGTGGTGATGATTTCGATAACAAGGTAACACAGTGGATGATTGACGAGTTCAAGAAGGCAGAGGGTGTTGATCTTTCTACAGACAAGATGGCACTCCAGAGATTAAAAGAAGCTGCTGAGAAGGCAAAGAAGGAGCTGTCTTCAGCTACTACTACAAACATCAACCTTCCATTCATCACAGCTACAGCAGAGGGACCAAAGCATTTCGATATGACTCTTACAAGAGCAAAATTCGATGAGCTGACACATGACCTCGTAGAGAGAACAGCAATCCCAGTACAGAACGCTATGAAGGATGCAGGCGTTACAAATGCAGACCTTGGACAGGTATTACTTGTAGGTGGTTCTACACGTATTCCGGCCGTACAGGACAAGGTAAAGCAGATGACAGGAAAAGAGCCAAGCAAGTCTCTTAACCCTGATGAGTGCGTAGCAATCGGTGCTTCTATCCAGGGTGGTAAGCTTGCAGGAGATGCCGGTGCCGGCGAAGTACTTCTCCTTGATGTTACTCCACTTTCTCTTTCAATCGAGACAATGGGTGGTGTTGCTACAAGACTTATCGAGAGAAATACAACTATTCCTACAAGAAAGAGCCAGATATTCTCTACAGCCGCTGATAACCAGACAGCCGTTGATATCAACGTAGTACAGGGTGAGAGACAGTTCGCCCGCGATAATAAATCACTCGGACAGTTCAGACTTGATGGTATCCCACCAGCACGTCGTGGAGTTCCACAGATTGAGGTTACATTCGATATTGATGCAAATGGTATCGTAAATGTGTCTGCAAAGGATCTTGGAACAGGAAAAGAGCAGCACATCACAATCACAGCAGGATCTAATATGTCTGATGATGAGATTGATAAGGCTGTTAAAGAGGCTGCTGAGTTTGAGGCACAGGATAAGAAGAGAAAAGAAGCAATCGATGCAAGAAATGATGCTGAGAGCTTTGTATTCCAGACAGAGGATGCATTAAAGCAGGTTGGAGATTCTGTTGATGCCGCTGATAAGTCAGCAGTTGAGGCTGATATCGCAGCAGTTAAGTCATTCCTTGATGCACATAAAGAGGCTGAGGCTATGACAGAGGCTGATGTTGCAGAGCTTAAGGCAGCACAGGAGAAGCTCACACAGAGTGCTCAGAAGGTATTTGCAAAGATGTATGAGCAGGCTCAGGCAGCGCAGGGAGCAGCAGGAGCAGGATCTGACATGAATGCAGGAGCAGCAGGAGCAGGACCTGATATGAATGCAGGCGCTTCAAACGGTGCAGATGATGATGTCATCGACGCAGATTTCAAGGAAGTATAATTAAACAGATGCTGCCATAATGATATGAGGATTAATAACCTATAATCCGGGTTATCAATCAAAGCATTATAATGGCTGCATAAGTAAAATTACTCGCAAGGTTGGCCGCTTGGCCGGCCTTGCGAATTAGTTGTATAATAAAAGGAATTTTCAATTATGGCAGAAAAAAGAGATTATTATGAGGTATTAGGAGTATCTAAGACCGCTACAGATGCAGAGATTAAAAAAGCCTTCAGACAGCAGGCAAAGAAATATCATCCTGACATTCATCCGGGTGATAAAGAGTGTGAGGAGAAGTTTAAGGAGGCTCAGGAGGCCTATGCCGTATTGTCTGATCCGGATAAGAGACGCCAGTATGATCAGTTCGGTCATGCAGCATTTGATGGCACAGGCGGCGGAGCCGGTGGCTTTGATTTCTCAGGCATGGATATGGGGGATATTTTTGGTGACATTTTCGGAGATTTCTTCGGAGGTGGAAGAAGCAGTGGCAGAAGAAATGGTCCTGCACAGGGTGCAAATGTCCGTCTCAGTGTAAGAATTTCTTTTGAGGAAGCTATATTTGGCTGCACAAAGGAGCTTGAATTCAACTATAAGGAGACATGCTCTACCTGTGGCGGCAACGGAGCTAAGCCGGGCACATCTCCTGAGACATGTACCCAGTGTAATGGTACAGGTAAGGTTGTCAGACAGAGTCAGTCTTTGTTTGGAGTAGTGCAGAATGTCACAACATGTCCATCCTGCGGTGGTTCGGGCAAGGTAGTAAAGGATAAGTGTCCTACATGTCACGGTACAGGCTACAATACCAAGAAGGTCAGAAAGACTGTTGAGATTCCAGCCGGTATAGATAATGGACAGTGTGTCAGAATACGTGAATACGGCGAGCCGGGCATAAATGGCGGACCGCGTGGAGATCTTCTTGTTGAAGTTATTGTTTCAGGCAGCAGGGATTTTGAGCGTCAGGATGTTAATATCTTTTCAAAGGCATCCATCTCGTATGCTATTGCAGCCTTAGGCGGAGATATAAGAATCAAGACTGTTGATGGAGATATTATATACACAGTTGCACCGGGTACACAGACAGGTACACGTATCCGCTTAAAGGGCAAGGGTGTTCCTTCAACAAGAAATAAAGCAATAAGAGGTGACCATTATGTCACACTTGTTGTCAATACGCCTACAGGTCTATCTAAGGATGCTAAGGAGGCTCTTAAGAAGTTTGATGAGCTTTCAGGCGGTTCTCTGACAAAGGAGGGCGGAGCTTCTACTGATTCTAAAAAGAAAAAAGGATTTATGGATAAGCTCAAGGAGTCTTTGGACGATCTGTAAATAGATGATCTGTAATAGATGATCCTATAATATATGTCCCGCCATGTGTGGCGGGGCATTTTTTAGGCTATTTTTACGTATAAAAAAATGGGGCTTTTATACAGCGCATTTTTATGGTATTATATGAGATAAGTTGTGGAGGCAGTCGTATGACTGCCTTGTAAAATGTACGGAAATGTTTTGAAATAAAACTGTATTTATACTATGTATCTATTTTATTAAGAGAGGATTTTTATATGAAGTGGAAGAAATACACGATTGAGACAACAACCGCGGCTGAGGATTTCATGAGCAGCATGCTTATGGAGCTTGGTATCGAGGGAATCGAGATTGAGGACAATATTCCCCTGACCAAAGAGGACCAGGCGGATATGTTTATTGATTTTCTGCCGGAGCTGCCTCCGGATGAGGGCATAAGCCATGTCAGCTTTTATATTGAGGATGATGGCAGTGATCAGTCAGATATGCTTAGAAAGGTAAAGCTTGGACTTGAGGATTTAAGAGATACTGTTGATGTGGGAAGCGGTGTAATTTCGTCATCTGAGACAGAGGATCTCGACTGGATTAATAACTGGAAGAAGTATTTTTCATCATTTACAATCGGTGATATATTGATTAAGCCTACATGGGAAGAGGTAAAGCCTGAGGATGCGGATAAATTTATGATAGAAATTGATCCGGGAATCTCATTTGGTACAGGAAAGCACGAGACAACACAGCTTTGTATCAAGCAGCTTATCAAGTATATTGAGGGCGCAAAGGAAGCACCTACAGTGCTTGATGTGGGCTGTGGAAGCGGAATCCTTTCAATTGTAGCTTTAAAGCTTGGTGCAAAGGAGGTTGTAGGTACTGACCTTGATGCTGACTGCATGATTTCTACGCGTGACAATATGCAGGTCAATCATCTGGATGAGAAGCTTGGCACGTTTTATGTCGGCAATCTCATAGATGATACAGAGCTTCAAAAGAAGGTTGGTACAGAAAAATATGATATCGTTGTTGCAAATATCCTTGCTGATGTCATCATTCCTATGGCACCTGTTATTCCTGACAGATTAAAGGAAGGCGGATATTTTATTACATCGGGTATCATAGATTTCAAGGAAAATGAAGTTAAAGAGGCTATCGAAGCAGCGGGGCTTAAGGTGATAGAAATCAATCATCAGGGTGAATGGGTCAATATCACTGCGCAGAAGCTGACTAAATAGTTTGGTGGATTATGTATCAGTTTTTTGTAGAGGAAGAGCAGGTTCATTCTGACAGCATCTCAATCACCGGAGGTGACGTAAATCACATAAAGAATGTACTGCGCATGAAAAACGGGGAAAAAATAAGAGTAAGCTCAAAATCCGGACAGGCATATTTCTGTCACATATCGTCGATTCTGGATGATGAGGTCATCGCAGCTATTGACGGTGCAGATGAGACAGGCACAGAGCTTGACAATCACATCGTACTGTATCAGGGGCTGCCAAAGGGCGATAAGATGGAGCTTATTATTCAAAAGGCTGTGGAGCTTGGTGTATCTGAGATAGTACCGGTTGCCATGAAAAACTGTGTGGTAAAGCTGGATGAAAAAAAGGCAGCAAAAAAGCTGCAGAGATGGCAGGCTATCGCTGAGAGCGCAGCAAAGCAGTCAAAGCGCACTGTGATTCCCACTGTGAAGCAGCCGGTTACATACAAGGAAGCTTTGAAAATCGCTTCAGAGCTTGACATCACGCTGGTGCCATATGAGAATGAGCGTGGCATGGATGCGACAAGAGAGATAATGGGGCAGATTAAGGCTGGTCAGACTATCGGTGTTGTCGTGGGTCCTGAGGGCGGCTTTGCACCGGAGGAGATAGCACTTGTGGATGAGCATGCCACAATGCACAGAATAAGCTTGGGACGCAGGATTTTACGCACGGAGACAGCAGGACTTGCTGCACTTGCCATGCTTGTATACAATTTGGATGTATAGACAGTAGAGATACTTAACAGTTAAGAAGTAGAAGTTAGGAGCAAAAATGGAAGCATATTTGGATAATTCTGCCACAACCAGATGCTCAAAAGCAGCGGCAGATATGGTTTATAAGCTGCTTACAGAGGATTACGGTAATCCATCATCACTTCATATGAAGGGCGTTGAGGCAGAAAATTATATTAATGATGCTAAGAAAAAGATTGCAAAGACACTCAGGGTGCAGGACAAGGAGATACTATTTACATCCGGTGGCACAGAGTCGAATAATACTGCAATAATAGGTGCTGCAATGGCCAATAAGCGTGCAGGAAGGCATATAATCACATCTTCTGTAGAGCACGCATCAGTTTTGTCTGTGATGCAGTTTCTGGAGGAACAGGGCTTTGAAATCACATATCTGCCTGTAAACCATGACGGCGTGATAAGTGTTGAAGAGCTGAAAAATGCTGTAAGGGAGGATACAATTCTTGTATCGCTTATGCATGTAAACAATGAGATTGGCGCAGTCATGCCGATTGAGGAGGCGGGAGCAGCTATAAAAGAGAAAAATCCTGCCACACTTTTTCATGTGGATGCCATACAGTCCTACGGCAAGCTTGAAATCAGACCAAAGCGCATGAATATAGACATGCTTTCAGTCAGTGGACACAAGATTCACGGACCAAAGGGCAGCGGATTTTTATATATAAAGGACAAGACTAAAATCAAGCCGATTATATACGGAGGCGGCCAACAGAAGGGCATGCGCTCAGGTACGGAAAATGTTCCTGCATATGCAGGTCTTGGAGTGGCAGCAGAGGAAATTTACACGGATTTTGATAAAAAAATAGCACATATGTATGAGCTTAGGGATCATTTTATAGAGTCAGTGCAGCGTATTGACGGAGTATCGGTAAACGGACGCATAGACCATACAAATGCACCTCATGTGGTAAGCGTGAGCGTAGATGGTGTGAGAGCGGAGGTTATGCTTCATACTCTTGAGGACAGGCAGATATATGTGTCTGCAGGAAGTGCCTGTTCATCAAACAAACCGGCAATCAGTTCAACACTAAAGAGCATAGGGCTTAAGCCGTCACTTTTGGATTCCACGATCAGATTCAGCTTTTGCGTGAATACCACACAGGAGGAAATTGATTACGCTGTATCAGTGATGGCAGAGGTGATACCAATGCTGCGAAGATATACAAGGCGCTAATGAGCTGCAAAGAGATCGCAGGTATTAGTATAGTCGGTAACCATGAAGAAACTAAAAAGTTACGTATTACGTATAATGAGATCTTTAGTAATAAAAATAGTAAATAAAACCAGTAAATAAAACCAGTAAATAAAACCAGAACAGGAGAGTTACATGTACAAGACATTTTTGATCAAGTATGCTGAGATTGCGATAAAGGGCAAAAACAGATACATTTTTGAAGACGCGCTCGTTAAGAATATCAAATATCAGCTTCGCAATGTGGATGGAAGCTTTGAGGTAAGAAAGGAAAGCGGACGTGTGTACGTGGAGACAGACGGAGACTATGATTATGACGAGACAGTTGCCACATTGTCAAGAATTTTTGGTATCGTGGGTATCTGTCCGGTCGAGCTGCATGAGGATGAGGGCTTTGACAAGCTCTGTGAAGCAGTTGTCGATCATATCAACCATGTATACAAGGATAAGAGCTTTACCTTCAAGGTAAATGCGAGACGTGCCAGAAAGAACTATCCGATGACCTCTATGGAGATAAATGCCGCAGTCGGTGAAAAGGTGCTAGAGGCATTTCCTGAGACAAGGGTAGATGTTCATAATCCACAGGTTATGATCAATATAGAGATCAGACCTATGATAAATATTTATTCAGAGGAGATTCCTGGACCGGGCGGTATGCCGCTTGGCACAGCAGGAAAGGCAATGCTTCTGCTCTCAGGTGGAATCGACAGCCCGGTTGCAGGATACATGATTGCAAAGCGAGGCGTGGTAATCAATGCCACATATTTCCATGCACCGCCATATACGAGTGAGAGAGCAAAGCAGAAGGTTGTAGACCTTGCAAAGAAGGTTGCCAGATATTCGGGCAAGATAAAGCTGCATGTTGTCAATTTTACCGATATACAGCTTGCCATATATGAGAAATGTCCTCATGATGAGCTTACCATCATCATGCGCAGATACATGATGAAGATAGCAGAGCACTTTGCTGATGAGGATAAATGCTTAGGCCTTATCACAGGTGAGAGTATCGGACAGGTTGCAAGCCAGACAATGCAGTCGCTTGCTGCAACAAATGAGGTGTGCCATATGCCTGTATACAGACCTCTCATTGCCATGGACAAGAATGATATCATTGATATATCAAACAAAATTGATACCTATGAGACATCGATTCTTCCGTATGAGGACTGCTGTACTATTTTCGTAGCAAAGCATCCTGTTACAAAGCCGAATATAAACAGGATTAAGAAGTCCGAGAAAAGACTTAACGATGTGATAGATGAGCTTATGAAGACAGCTATAGATACTACAGAAGTGATTATGGTGGATGCTGAGTAATCAGTGCCACCTTAGAGCAAAATAAAAAGGACCTGAGCTTCAGGTCCTAATTAATCAAATCATTGTGTCTGTATTACTTGGCTTCGTCGATGATATATGGCTTTAATACTTCCATAATCTCGTCAAGTCCGGTTTCTGTATGTATAGCGAGCTCTATTGGCTTAGAAAGGTCTAAGCTGAAGATGCCCATAATTGATTTAGCATCAATGACATATCTGCCCGATATTAAATCAAAATCGAAATCAAACTGAGTAATAGCGTTAACGAATGATTTTACTTTCCCAATGGAATTTAATGAAATCTGTACTGTTTTCATATTGAAAACCTCCTTAAATAACTACTGTCATATAGATAGTAATAGTTTTTTAAGGAAAAGTCAATTAAATAGGAGTAAAAAAATAAAATGAAAAAAGCAGCCTTACATAATTTAGGATGTAAAGTAAATGCATATGAGACAGAGGCCATGCAGCATCTGCTTGAGGAGGCGGGCTATGAGATAGTTCCATTCACACAAAAAGCTGATGTGTATGTCATAAATACCTGCTCAGTCACCAACATGGCTGACAGAAAATCCAGACAGATGCTTCACAAGGCAAAGAAAAATAATCCGGACTCAATAGTTGTGGCAGCCGGCTGCTATGTGCAGACAAGTGAAAAAGAGGTATTAAACGACTTATCGGTGGACATAGTCATCGGAAATGATAGAAAGCATGACCTTGTAAGGCTGCTTGAGGAATACTCTTTGGACAGTGTAAACGATACCGTGGACGATATAAATGACGGAAAGCATGATTTTGAGGAGCTCTTTATAGACCAGACAAAGGAGCACACGAGAGCCTTCATCAAGGTGCAGGACGGCTGTAATCAGTTTTGCAGCTATTGTATCATTCCGTATGCCAGAGGACGTGTCAGAAGCCGTAGGTTTGAAAATGTAATAGCAGAGGTTGAAAGACTCGCGGCAAACGGCTTCAAGGAGGTTGTGCTGACAGGTATCCATCTAAGCTCATACGGTGTGGATTTTGAGGAAGCTACAGGCCTTCTTGAGCTGATACAGGCAGTGAACGCAGTAAAGGGCATAGAGCGCATCAGGCTTGGGTCACTTGAGCCTAAGATTGTGACAGAGCACTTTGCGAGCGAGCTTTCAAAGCTTGATAAAATCTGTCCTCATTTCCATCTGTCGCTTCAGAGCGGCTGCGATGCAACACTTAAGAGGATGAACAGAAAATATACCACTAAAGAGTACGAGAGAGGCTGTGAGCTTTTGCGTAAATATTTTGTTCATCCGGCCATCACAACCGATGTGATTGTGGGATTTCCCGGTGAGACAGAGGAGGAGTTTGAACAGACTAAGGCATATCTTGAGCATATACATTTTTATGAGATGCATATCTTTAAGTACTCAAAGCGAAAAGGCACCCGCGCAGCAGTAATGCCTGACCAGATAGATGAGCAGATTAAGGCGGCACGAAGCGAAAAGCTCATAGCACTCGGTCATGACATGTCTAAGGAGTTCAGGAAATTCTATATTGGAAAGAATGAGGAGGTGCTTTTTGAGGAAAAGGCCGTAATCGGTGATAAAGAATACTTTGTCGGATATACTAAGGAATATGTCAAGGTCGCTAAGAAAACTGACGAAAACCTTGAAAATCAGATAGTTTCAGGCCGTATATCGGGTATGCTTACAGACGAAATATTACTCTTCGAATAATAAAAGGTTGTAATTTTATTACATTTATAATAAAATAATATTACAAGAAGGGCGAAACGTATGGAAAAAAATATTAACAACACACAATTTTTTACAGTTCAAAAGGAGCCTGAGCTTCAGGTAAGCGATGTACTTGAGATTGTGTACAAGGCATTAAAGGAAAAGGGCTACAATCCTGTTAATCAGATTGTTGGATATATTATGTCCGGAGATCCAACATATATCACAAGCCACAATAACGCGAGAAGTCTCATTATGAAGGTTGAGAGAGACGAGCTTGTGGAGGAGGTTCTCAAGACATACATTGAGAACAGCGCATGGGATTAATATGAGGATATTAGGTCTTGATTTTGGTTCAAAGACAGTCGGAGTAGCGGTGAGCGACGAGCTCCTAATCACAGCACAGGGTGTTGAGATAGTGCGCAGGAAGTCGCCATCCAAGCTCAGACAGACTTTGGCACGTATTGAGGAGATTATTGCAGAGTACAAGGTGGACAGGATTGTGCTCGGCTATCCTAAAAACATGAATAACACGGAAGGAGAACGCTGCGAGAAGACGAAGGAGTTCGGTGATATGCTTGCAAGGCGCACAGGTCTTGAGGTCATATACTGGGATGAGCGTCTTACGACAGTCGCAGCCGACCGTTCTATGATGGAAACCGGCATACGCAGGGAGAATCGCAAGGAGTTTGTTGATGAGATTGCGGCGATTTTTATTTTGCAGGGATATTTGGATTATCTGTCAAATAGTCGGTCTTAGTTTTTATGCAGAAAATTAAATTTACTGATCCGCAGACCAATGAAGTTGTCGAGTTTGCGGTTGAAGAAGAGACAACACTTAATGGAACACGATATCTTTTAGTTTCCGAAGGAGAAGAAAGCGGAGACTGTGAAGCATATATTTTAAAAGAAGTAAGCACAAAGGATGAAGAGGTGCTTTATCAGATGGTTGAAGACGATGTTGAGTTTTCGGCTATTGCTAAGGTATTTTCTGAGCTTACGGATGATGACACTGCACTTGAATATTAGGATTGCAGTTGTACGTGAAATAAATTTGGAGGTAATATTTTGAAGAAAACAGAAAAACAGAATACAGGTAAGCTTAAGATCATTCCACTTGGAGGATTAGAGCAGATTGGAATGAATATTACTGCCTTTGAGTATGAGGACAGTATTATTGTAGTTGATTGCGGATTATCATTCCCTGAGGACGATATGCTGGGAATAGATTTGGTTATCCCTGATATCACATATCTTAAGGAGAACATCGATAAGGTCAAGGGATTCTTTATCACTCATGGACATGAGGATCATATCGGTGCTATTCCATATGTGCTTAAGGAGATAAATGTACCGATATACGCTACAAAGCTTACCATCGGAATTATTGACAGAAAGCTCGAAGAGCATGGCATGCTCAAGACTGTCAAGAGAAAAGTCGTAAAATACGGACAGCACATTAACCTTGGCTGCTTCAGGGTTGAGTTCATAAAGACTAACCACAGTATCCAGGATGCAGCAGCGCTTGCTATATATTCACCGGCAGGTATAGTTGTGCATACAGGCGATTTCAAGGTAGATTATACACCTGTATTTGGAGATGCAATCGACCTTGCAAGGTTTGGTGAGATTGGAAAGAAGGGCGTGCTCGCGCTTATGTGCGACAGTACCAATGCAGAAAGACCGGGCTTCACACAGTCTGAGAAGTCTGTCGGAAAGGTATTGGACGGCATCTTTGAGGATCACAGGAAAAACAGAATTATCATTGCTACATTTGCATCAAATGTAGACCGTGTGCAGCAGATTATCAACTGTGCGGAGAAGTATGGCAGAAAGGTGGCCATCGAGGGACGAAGCATGGTAAATATCATTTCGATAGCCTCAGAGCTTGGTTATCTGTCGCTGCCTGACAATATTCTTATAGATGTAGAACAGCTTAGAAGCTATCCTGATGAGCAGACTGTCATCATCACGACAGGAAGCCAGGGAGAGTCAATGGCAGCTCTTTCACGTATGGCAAACGGTACCCACAGAAAGGTATCCATAAAGCCAAACGATACCATCGTATTCAGCTCAAACCCTATACCGGGAAATGAGAAGTCGGTTACAGGTATCATCAATGAGCTCATGATGAAGGGTGCAGACGTTATATTCCAGGATGTCCATGTTTCCGGTCATGCCTGCCAGGAGGATATAAAGCTTATTTATTCTCTTGTCAATCCAAAGTACGCAATCCCTGTTCATGGAGAGTACAAGCATCTTGTGGCACAGGCCAAAATAGCCGAGCAGCTCGGATATGATACAGACCACATCAAGATCCTTTCATCAGGAGATGTGCTCGAAATCAATGAGGACGGTGCCAAGGTGACAGGCAGAGTGCATGTGGGCAATGTCATGGTCGATGGACTTGGTGTAGGAGATGTAGGAAATATCGTGCTCCGTGACAGACAGCGTCTGGCTGAGGACGGAATCATCATCGTTGTGATGACACTTGAGGCAGGCTCAGGACAGCTGCTTGCAGGTCCTGATATTGTATCGAGAGGATTTGTATACGTGCGCAATTCTGAGAGCCTGATGGATGAGGCAAAATGCGTGCTGGATGACACAATGGAGCGTCTGACAGACAACAATGTGACAGACTGGGGCAAGATTAAGACAGAGGTAAAGGATGCATTGGGAGACTTTGTTTGGAAGGAAACAAAGAGAAGACCGATGATTATACCTATAATTATGGAAGTGTAGGAACAGCTTATGGATTTTAACAAGGCTTTATTTGGTTTTATAAGGGTTGCTTTTTCAATAATGATTGCTCTTTTAGTGCTGTTTGCGGGCATAAAAATCTGCAGCATCTGCTATGATTTTGGCTACAGAGTTTTTACTGAGCCTGCCATGACAAACGGCGATGGTCAGGATGTACTCGTTCAGGTGGAAAAGGGCATCTCCGCAGAGGAGCTTGGACAGCTTTTAGAGGACAAGGGCCTTGTAAGGGATCACAATTTATTTTATCTCCAGCTTAAGCTGTCTGCTTACTCAGGACATATAAAGCCAGGGGTATACACACTCAACACTTCAATGACGGCAAAGGATATGATGGTAATCATGTCCTCCGACAAGAGCGATGAAGAACAGACACAGACTACGGAGCCTTCGGATACACAGTAATTATCCGTTAAGCGCATTTGTGTCAATAATTAGATTAGGAAATACAAGAATGATAGTTGATGAGAGACTTGTCACATATATCAATTCCTTGGACAGAGGCAACACGCCTGTATTAGATGAGATAGAGAAGGAAGCCTTAAGAGACTTCGTTCCGATTATCAGAAAAGAGATGCAGAGCTTTTTAAAGCTGCTTCTTGCAATGCAAAAACCAATGCGTATTCTCGAGGTGGGAACAGCGGTTGGTTTTTCTGCCGTTTTGATGGCAGAGTATGCACCGAAGGGTTGTCAGATAGTGACGATTGAAAATTACGAAAAAAGAATACCTATCGCAAAGGCCAACTTTGAAAGAGCCGGGAAGCAGGAGCAGATTACACTCTTAGAGGGCGATGCAACGGAGATACTTCCACAGCTTGAAGGACAGTTTGACATGATATTTATGGACGCGGCAAAGGGGCAGTATATCAACTTTATGCCACAGGTGCTTCGCCTTTTAAAGACAGGTGGGGTGCTGGTGTCCGACAATGTGCTGCAGGATGGCGATATCATAGAATCGCACTATATCGTTGAGCGCAGAAACCGTACCATCTACAAGCGTATGAGGGAGTATCTCTACGAGCTTACACACTCCGATGAGCTGGTGACGGCGGTGATGCCTATAGGCGATGGAATTACGGTGTCAACAAAGCTATAGTAACCGGTGTAGAATATATTGGATGAATACAAACTGTATGGGAGAAAAAATGAGAAAAATAGAATTACTTTGTCCGGCGAGCAGCCTGGAGGTACTTAAGATAGCAGTTATATATGGAGCTGATGCAGTTTACATCGGTGGAGAGGCATTTGGACTAAGGGCCAAGGCCAAGAATTTCTCAATGGAGGAGATGGCAGAGGGAGTTGCCTTTGCGCATGCTCACGGTGTGAGAGTGTATGTTACTGCCAATATTTTGGCTCACAACTATGACCTTGACGGAGTGCGTGAATACTTTACAGAGCTTCACAACATGAAGCCGGACAGACCTGATGCACTGATCATTGCAGATCCGGCAGTTTTCATGATTGCAAAGGAGGTCTGCCCGGAGATAGAAAGACATGTCAGCACACAGGCCAACAACACGAACTACGGCACATATCAGTTCTGGTGGAATCTCGGAGCCAGCCGCGTGGTGACAGCAAGAGAGCTTTCGCTTAAGGAGATAAAGGAGATAAGAGGGCACATAGATGACAGGATGGAGATAGAGACCTTCGTGCACGGAGCAATGTGTATCTCATATTCCGGCCGATGCCTGCTTTCCAACTATTTCACAGGCCGTGATGCGAATAAGGGCGCGTGCACACATCCGTGCCGCTGGAAATACTCTGTTGTGGAGGAAAAGCGCCCGGGTGAGTATCTGCCGGTATACGAGAATGAGCGTGGCACATATATCTTCAACTCAAAGGATCTGTGCATGATAGAGCATATCCCGGATCTGATTGATGCAGGAATAGACAGCTACAAGATAGAGGGACGTATGAAGACGGCACTTTACGTGGCAACAGTAGCAAGAACCTATCGCAAGGCGATAGATGATTATCTTGAGTCACCTGAGAAATACGAGGCAAATATGCCATGGTACTTAGAGCAGATAAAGAGCTGTACCTACAGACAGTTTACCACAGGCTTTTTCTACGGAAAGCCTTCGGAGGAGACTCAGATATACGATAACAATACTTATGAGAAGGGCTACACCTATCTCGGAATAGTTGGTGCGCCAAATGAAAAAGGTCTCTACCGCATGGAGCAGAGAAACAAGTTCTCAGTTGGCGAGCAGATTGAAATCATGAAGCCAAACGGTGACAATGTGCTTGCAACAGTGCTTGCACTCGTTGATGAGGACGGCAATGAGATGGAATCCTGCCCACATCCACAGCAGGTATTCTATGTAAAGCTGTCAGAGACACCTGATGAGTTTGATATTTTAAGACGTCAGGAGAATGAGGCTATCGCTTTAGATTAAAATAATTGTTTTTTAGGAATGAATCCGCTATACTAAATTATGGTATTGCGGATTTTTTTCGTAAAAAAATACGGATTATTTGAAAATTTGTTGAAATAATAACTGAAATACAACAGATAGTAATGGAGAAAAAATGTTAAAAATAGCTATATGTGATGATGAAAAAGTATTTAGAGATAATATAAATAAATATGTTGCAGCCTATTTAAATGAAAAAGAGATTTCTTATGAAATAGATACATTTTCATCAGGTAAGGAAATAATTGATTTAGGAATTGAAATTAAACAATACAACATCATTTTTTTGGATATTAATATGGATGATGTTGATGGAATTGTTACGGCACAAAAAATCAGGGAATATAGTTCTGAAATATATATTGTATTTGTGACAGCTTATATAAATTATTCGTTGGAGGGCTACAAGGTCGATGCCATAAGATATCTGTTGAAAAATAATACTAATTTAGAGGCTTCCATAAGCGAATGCATGGATGCCATTCTTCATAAGATGAATTTGGTAGTAAAAAAGAAAAAATTCAAGTTCAATGAAGGAGAAAAGGAGATTAATATAGACAATATACTATATATTGAAAGCAAATTACATAAACTGCAATTCTATATCATGGAGGATAAAATCAAAATCTATAATTTATATGGCACATTAAATGAGCTGGAAAATGAACTAAAAGATTTCCATTTTATTAGAATCCATCAAAGCTATTTGACTAATTTGAAATATATTAGGAGTGTTAAATGCTATAAAGTACTGTTATGTAATAATCAGGAATTGCTCATACCTAAGGCAAGATATAAGAATGTGAAGGATGCATTCATTTCATATAAGGGAGAATTGTGATATATGTTTACATATTTTTTCAGTTTAGTAATTATTATATTTGAAGCGATATGTTGTAATTTATTTTACGATGTTTTTTGCAAAGAAAATTCGAGATTAAGAAAAAGTCAAAAAGTTTTGCTGATGCTATCATTGATTTGCTGCTATTATTTATGCGGATTATTTTTGTCTGATATGCTTATATTGAAAATGACGTTGGTTGTACTGGCTGCAGTTATAATTATGAGTTTTTATTTTGAAATTAGTATAAAAAAATCAGTCATTTTTGCATTATTATATCAAGGATTATCAATCATAGTTGATTATATAGCTTATATTAGTAATAATACAATTATTTCAAAAACGGGTGAGGTACAAAAAGGGTATGCGTTAGAGGGGAGTTTGGTTGTTATTTTTAGCAAGATTACAGTATTTTTATGTATCTTACTGCTAAAAAAACACTTTGGAAAAAAATCAACAGAGACTTTACCTGACAAAATATGGGGAAGATTTTTGTTTTTTCCTGTATTTACAATAATTACAATTATAGCAATGATTATGACGTTTCAATATACAAAAAATGAAGTGCAGGCGAACGTTTTATATTCTATTTCTTTGGGATTGGCTGTGATGAATATATTTGTATATTTCCTGATTAACGATATTGTAACCAGTGAAGCTAAATTGCATGAAAAGGAAATATTGGGACTACAGTTTAAAAACCAAATTGATATGTACCGTTCTATTTCGGAAAATTATGAAATTCAGAAGAAAAAGTCACATGAATTTAAAAATCATATATTGTGTATAGAATCTTTATTGAAAGCTCATGAATATGACAAGGCAAATAAATATGTAAGAAATATCAGCAATACTTTTATTGGAGAAAAAAATGTAATCAATACAAATCATGTGATAATAAATGCGATTCTTAATACAAAGTATCAGGAGGCTATCAGTAAGAATATTGTTTTTGTGTTTAAGGTAAATGATTTATCAAAAATTGTAATAGAGGATGAGGATCTGGTAGTAATTTTAGCAAATCTGCTAAATAATGCCATTGAAGCATGTGAAAAATGTGAGGAAAAGAAAACTATAAAACTAAAGTTTGTGATAGAGGAAAATCTTATAGTTCTTTCGGTGAAAAATACATGCAGTCATCCAATTATTTACAGTGGTAATGAAATAAAAACAAGTAAAAAAGATGAACCGGAAATGCATGGCATTGGCATAAAGAATATTATTCAAATTGTAGAAAAGTACAATGGCGAATATGTTATTAAAAATGAGGATAATGAATTTAGTTTTTCTATAATTATCCCGTTATAATATGTTATGAGGTGTAACCACAATTTATGTCCATTTTCTGCAAAAAATGGTCGTTTTGTGCATGGATTGTTGATTTTATCTATTATGTTAGATAAAATTATAAAAAGTAATTTTGGAGTAAGATAACAGAAGGAAAAATAACAAATGATTTATAAAGTGGCAATATGTGATGACGAGATTAATCAGTGCGCTGTACTCGAAAAAATAATTATTGAATATTTTAATAATAGAGCTGAAAAATGCGAGGTTGAAGTATGGTATGATTCTATGTCATTATGTAGAGATATAAAAGAATTCAATCCGCAGATACTTTTTCTGGATATTGAGTTACCGGGTGATAATGGGGTTTATGCAGGAAAATATATAAGGGAAACGCTTCATAATGACAGGATGAATATTGTGTTTATTTCTCATAAAACAAGCTATGCTATGGAGCTTTTTCAAATTCATCCATATGATTTCCTTATAAAACCGATAGATGATAATGTTTTGTGTGATACCATGACTAAAATATTACAACTTGAAGATGTGCAGAAAAAAGAATTTAGATATACATATAATAAGACAGGATATTCTATTCCATATGGTGAAATTATGTTGTTTTCCAGTAGAAATAAAACTATTACTATATGCAAAACCGATGGTGAAAGTGTATCTTATTATGGAAAACTTAGTGATATTGTATCAAATCTTCCGTTTCAGTTTATCTGCATAAGCAAGTCATATATAGTCAATATAAAATGTATTAAATCATGGAAAAGTGATGCTGTTTTACTGAAAAATGGTATGGAAATAAGTATAGCACAGTCTAAAAGGGCTTCATTTAAGCAAGCAATTTTTAACTATGGAAGGAGTAAGGACGTGATATGACTTTTGAAAGAGCAATGGTTATTTTGTTTACAAAGGCAGCTCAGACTGTTATTGCAGAAAGATTTACGCATACTTTTTTTGATAATGATGGAAACAGAGCGCGAAAGATATTTGCATATTCATTTAGTGTTTTTATAGCAATATTCGTAAACTTGTTTTTTTATAAACCGATATTTAATTTCCTTAGTATTTTCTTAGGGCTGTCAGCAATTGCTTTATCATATAATGGGACGATAAAAAGAAAATGCATATTTGTTTTTTATATTTTGGCAGTAAGCTGTATCATAGATTTAGTGGTAAGTGCATTTTTGATAAAACCATTTGGATATGATGGATATTCAGCTTTTGTAAGTATATTTGCTCTTTTATTATTGCATGCTGCACAGTTGATTACAGAAAGATTTTTTGGAAATAATTTAGGCATAGAACTAAATAATCGTTATTGGTTGTTTATTATTGCGTCTTTATTAGTATGTATTATATCATCGATAGTAATATTTATGGATAAAACCGTGTCATCATTTTCTCTTTCGTTAGTGTGCGGAGCATTTCTGCTTGTAAATATTATTATTTCATATTTGATGGATGATCTTGTTAAGTCTTCTCAGAAAGCTTTGGAAAATCAAGCACTTAGGGATCAAGTTAGTTCTTATGAAAGAGAGATTATGCTTCAAAATGAAAATATGGAGGCATTAAGATCGTTTCGCCATGATATGAAACGTCATTTTGCAGAGATTTCGGTGCTTGCTTCAACAGGCGAAATAGGACAGATAAAAAATTATGTGTCAGCTATGGAGAATAATCTTGTAGAATCAAGGCGACTGGTTGATTCGGGAAATGCGGCGCTTGATACAGTTTTAAATTATATGCTTCAGCGTGCGGTAGATAAGAAAATTCAGGTGAATGTTAAAGTTGTGGTTCCGTGTAATTTAAACTTATCGGCATATGATATGAATATTATTTTTGGAAACCTTTTGGAGAATGCGATAGAGGCACAAAAAGATGTAAAAAATCCAAGCATAGATTTGGAAATTAATTATTTAATGGATTCACTTGTTGTTGAGATTAGTAACAGGTGTTTACAAAAAGTGATATTTAAAGGGGGATTGCCGGTTACGACAAAACAATCTGTAAGAGAACATGGTTATGGATTAAAGAATGTAAAGAAAGTGCTTGATAAATATATAAGCACACTGGATTTTGAGTGTTCAGATGAACGGTTCACCGTGAAAATATTGATGAAAATTTAATAAATTCACCTTGAAAAGTACTAATTTCGCCTTTTGTATTCGGGGTAATTTGTTTTATGTATAATATTATCAAAAAGGGAGGGGCACTATGAAGAAAAAACGCATATTAATCGCATCAATCATCTTCATACTTATCATCTGTATTGTGGCTGCGGTTTTTATAATAAAGAATAGAAACCGCAGTACATCCAATACAATGTACACATATTCCAATGTAAATCCGGAATATAACTACTCTGAGGATAATGTATTCTATTTTGATGACTCGGGAATATTGCATCTTATTGATACAGCATCCGGTAAGGATATTGTCTATTGTGACAAGCCAAACTGCACACATGAAGGATACTCGCGAACAAATCAGAATCCTTCATGCCCTGCAGCTTTTTATAGTTTGTCAAAAGCTGGAGCGGTAATTTACAATGATCATCTCTATTTTATAGGGGATATGTCAGAGGAAGACATGACAATACAGTATCTGTATGTGATGGATTCTAATGGTGAGAATCGTAAAAAAGCAGCCAAATTAGAGAATGTTCAGAATGTTTTGGCTGTTTTGTACAGGGATAATTATGTTATAGGAGCTTACAGTAACAGAATAGAGCTTAATGATGAAGGACAGATTATAAATGATGATAAGCCTGAAGCCGGTATTTTTGTTATAGATCTCGATAATTACAAGGTGTATATGAGTGATAAGATAACAAGCGAACAGGCAAATATTACGGACATATATTATGAAAACGGTGCAGTGTACTATTCGACTGTGCGGTTTGGAGATGATGTTACAGAGCTGATGATAGAGGAGGGAGCGTCAGATGATGCGGAGTCTTTTGCTTATGATAATATGCTTAATGGAATATATCAATATGATATAGCAGATGAAAAGACAACATGTCTGACGGAAATAGACCATATTAACGATCTTAGCCTGTTAGATGGCGATGGTTATTATTCGTCAAAGGATGGATATTTTGTGTTTGACACCGAAAGCAGACAGACAAGACAGCTTCCGATAGATGCGGATGGAAAAACACAATATGAACCATTAAAAAAGAGCGGAGACTTTTTATATTATGCCCTTTCTGAAGAAAAAAGTGGTGAAGTGACATATTATCGCTTGAAGGATGATAAGAGTGAAGAACTGATGAAGCTGTCTACTGAAAAGGCATTTGGTATTACAAGCATCTGCGGTCAGTCGGTATATGTCACATATACAAATGATAACGGAAAGTTGTGCCTTGGGGTAATAAGTCTTGATGAATTGAACAAGGGAGTATTTGAACCAAAGGAATTGAGGTGTTTTGATGATGAAGAATAATAAGAAAAAGGGCATTTTGATAGCGGTTGCAGTAGCAGTCATTGTTGTTATAGCAGTGGCGGCAGTCTGTCTTAACAGAAAAACGGATAATGCCGGAGCTGTCAGCGAAGGTCGGACAGAGTCGGCTGATAAAACAAAAAAATCGGATAAAGCTGACAAAGAAGAATCAGAGACCAAAAGAAATTCAGATGCACAGGTTATAACGTTTGCTGTGCCTGATATTTGTAAGATTGATAAGAATAATCTAAAGAAGTTCAATGATGCACTTGCTGCGGACGGACATGATTATGAGCTTGAAATCAAAACCTTGTCCTATGACAATTACGGACAGGCTGTTGAGGGAGCCTTGGAAAACGGAAAAACAGATATAGCATTCCTGGGTTTTGGTGATGCTGCCGGAAATAATCCGGTGTATGATCTGGTACGCTCTGATCTGGTTCTGAATCTTGATGATATCTTATCGGGCGATAAAGGAAAAACACTCTATGAGGCTTTTCCAAAGAATCTTTGGGAGATGGTTAAATGCGATAAGCATATTTATTCGATTCCGTTAGCACTTGCAAGTGATGAGGGCGTTTATGCAGCCTTCAACAGGGATTACGTTTCTGACGATGCGATAAGTGCATGGGATGGCAGCATAGACGGAATATATCAGATACTTCAGGGTGTTAAATGGGATAAAAGTGATACTCCGAGGTTCGAGTATCTCATAAACGGATATAAATTTGATGATATGCTTGGCTGTGAGATAAGAAACGGGCTCTGCTTCGACTATGATACTATGTCTGTTGGAAATCCTTTAGAGTCACAGAAATTTACCGGGTATCTGAGGGTGCTTGACCGGATGAAGAAAGACGGCTATATGTCTGATGATTTGACAAATGAGATAACATATCTCAACAATCCGGGGCTGTATGATGCTCAGATATTAAAAAATATCAAGGCAGGCAATTTTGCGGCTGCTTTATGTGTCGGTAGCGTGGATGAAAATTTCAAAAAGGACAATATCACGGTAAAGGAAGTAAAGACTTACCTTTCATCAAGGATAAACGGCTCCATCGGTGTAGCAAAGAAAGCAAAGGATGCTTCTGCTGCGATGGATTTCCTTAGTCTGTTATATGGAGATGAAAAGTACGGCAATATCCTTTTGTACGGTGAAAAAGATAAGGATTATAAGCTAAAAGATGGCATTGCAGAAGCTTGTGATGGAGGCAGTCTGGATGATGACTATCTGACGAAGCTTAGTCTTAATCTTTTCGTGAATGTTTATCCGACAAAGAACGAGAAATATGTGGACAATCGTAAGAAGGAGTTTTTTGACTTTTATGACAATGCCACATTGTCTCCGTTTATCGGCTTCGAACCGGATACTAAGAATATGGGCAGTATTTCAACAGATTTAGATGATTTCATGACAGGACTGCATGGTGCCACTGTAGATGATACTTTAGACGGTGCCGTACAAAAGCTTACAGCAGATGGAATGGACAGCTATCTTGAAAGCGTGAGAAGTCAGTGGGAGGAATATAAGCAATGACACTTGAATTGGAGGGGCTTACAAAAGTTTATAAGGATAAAACTGCGCTGGATGATGTGTCTTTTTCATTTACACCCGGCATATATGGGCTTTTGGGACCTAATGGAGCCGGTAAATCAACTATGATGAATCTCATTTCTGACAATCTGACTCCATCAAAAGGCCGTGTGCTGCTTGACGGAAGGGGCATAGACGAGCTTGGAAGTGAATACAGGAAGCTTCTCGGATATATGCCACAGCAGCAGAATATTTATCCGGAGCTTAGTCTTAGGCGTTTTCTTTACTTTATGGCATCCCTGAAAGGATTAAAAAAGAGTGAAGCCGGGGAAGATATAGATCACTATGTGCGCATGGTAAAGCTTGATGATGTCCTTGGAAAGAAGCTTGGAGCTTTTTCGGGCGGAATGAAGCAGAGAGCACTGATAGCACAGGCACTCATAGGCAATCCCGGCATACTTATACTGGATGAGCCAACGGCAGGGCTTGACCCAAAGGAGAGAATCAGAATCCGCAATCTGATATCAGAGGTTGCAAAGGACAAGATTGTTATTATTGCGACTCATGTGGTTACGGATGTAGAGTTTATAGCCAAAGAGATTGTTATGTTAAGCAACGGCAAAATAATAAGGAGTGGTTCTCCGTCAAAGCTGCTTAAGGAGCTGGATGGAAAGGTATGGAATATCTTTTTATCGGATAATGAGATAGATGAGGTAAACACCGGATACAAGGTGAGCAATATTTCAAGGGATGCAGACGGTGTCATAGCCCGCATTATTGCCGATTCGTATGATGGCAGATGGCAGAAGGAGGCTGTGCGGCCAAATCTTGAGGACTTGTATTTGTATCTTAATGGGGACTGAAAATGGATATAGTAAAAAACGAAATATGTAAACTATTGACTAAAAGAACAGTGCTTATTCTTTTGTTTTTGCTTGTTCTGAATCCTGTTCTTGGACTGTATACCATGAATACTGTAAATGATGATGGGTATACAGGTAAGGACTACAGCGCGCTGTATGGCGAAATAAGCAATTACAGTCGTGAGGATGTTTTGCCGGAAATTGAACAGAGGCAGATGACGGCAGAAGCTTACGGCAGGATTAGTCTGTGCAGCAGGGTATACAAGGAAGCATTGGCATGTCTTTCTTATGATGAGTATCTGGACTCTGTCAATGAAAAGGCTGACGAGATTTCGATTATGAATAAGTTTTCCGGCAATGGAGGCTTTGCAGAGAAAAATGCTGCTAAAACGAGCAGAGTCTACAGTAAGCTTGAAGGCACAGTGCCTGAGGTTATGGATGCATCGGGACTTTTGAATATTACAGACAATGAGCTTACCGACTATGTGGCTGTGATTATGCTTTTTATCATTGCGCTCAATCTTGTGTTTTATGAAAAAAGCGAGAACCAGCTTGCATTGCTTAGAACAACTGCAAGGGGCAGAAGGCAGCTTATGGCGTCAAAGTCATTTGTGATGATTATGGCGGTCATTCTTATCACCTTGCTGTTGTATGGAATTAATGCAGTCATAAGCATGTGCTTTTACAATCCGATAAATCTGAAAAGTCCGCTTCAAAGTGTTTATCTGTACTATGGCAGTCCGTTTAAGCTTAGTATAGGACAATTTCTGGCATGCTATTTTCCTGTGAAAATAATAAGCTTTATATTGCTTGGCATGTTTTTTATGCTGATATGCGCAGCGCTTGACAATATTATATTTGTGTTCGTTGCTTCTGCAGTGACCGTGGTTATTGAGGCTATCTGCTACACAACGATATCAGGAACCAGCTTCCTAGCCTTCCTTAAGTACATAAATATCATGTATGGAGTCAGGACAGGCAGACTTTTTTCTGATTATGTCAATATCAATATGTTTGGATATCCGCTTAATACCGGGGTATTGTATGGCTTATTCTGGCTTGTGTGTATAGCTGTATGTATTTTTGCAGTTACAAATTATCTCAATTCGGTGCATGAAAAGAAGCTGCTTTTACTGCCTGGCTTTGCCTGCGGTAAAAATACAGGCTGTCATACATCTTTATTTTTGCACGAATGCTATAAAGCACTTGTTCCGGGAAAAGTGTTACTTATTTTGATTGCGGCAGCTATTTTTGTGGTATGGTGGAATCCGGCAGAGAAGCTTTCCTATGACTCGGTTGATGAGGTGTATTACAAGGAATATATGGACAAATATTATGGACCTTTAACTGCCAAAACCAATGAGCTTCTGGATGAAGAAAGAGTAAAATACGACAGACTGTCAGATAACATTGCTTACGATATGGAGCAGGGGAAGAGTGAAAGCTATATCAATATAAAGTACAAGGATGAACTGAGCAGACAGGAGGCATTCAACAAGCTTACAGCACATGTGGATTATCTTAAGACGTTAAAAGAGGGCTGGCTGTTTTTTGAAAAGGGCTATGATATCCTTACCGACAGAACAGACTTCAAAAACCGTGATACAGCACAGGCATTTGTGTATGTTATTCTCCTAATAGCAATAGCCTACGGTATATGTGGAGCGGATTATGCAAACCATGAAATCCGTCTTTTAAGGACTACCCGCCGTGGCAGGAAACAGCATATGGGAATCAAATGTATACTTGGTTTTTTAGGCGCTGTCACAGCATTTGCACTTGTATATATTGTGCGGCTGTGCAATGTGCTTTTGGCATATGGCACGCAGGGGCTTAATGCTCCGGCGGCAAGTATGGAGCATCTGTGGCGTGTTTCGCAGAATATATCGGTAGGGCAGTATATACTTATCATAATGCTGATGCGCTTTATAGGGGGATTGCTGGTCAGCCTGTTTGTTTTTGCAATGTTTAAATACTTAAGAAGCGGCATGTCTGTGATTATATCATGCGTCCTTTTTATTGTGCTGCCACTGGCGCTTGTGGCTTTTGGGGTGACGAATGCGCAGTATATGTTGTTAAATCCGCTGCTTCTTGGAAATATATTCTAAAATATATTTTGAATTCATTAGGAAAAACATTACAGATTGTTCCAATGAAATAGATAAAAAGCATCTGTCCGGAAAAAACAGGATAGATGCTTTTTACTATAATACAAAGTTATAATTTTTTATAAAAATCTGTGATGCGGTCCATGCGTGCCCCCATATTCATAAGCAGTGCATCCGCAATAGTAATTGCAGCCATAGCTTCAACAACAACAACAGCACGTGGCACGATAATCGGGTCATGACGTCCCTTGATGGAAATCTCTATATCTTCACCGGATTTATTTACGGTGTGCTGTGTAGCTGCGATTGAAGGAGTAGGCTTTATGGCAGCTCTGAAAATAAGCGGTGAGCCGTCTGTCATGCCGCCGAGAGTACCACCGGAGTGATTTGTCTCTTTTGAAACAGCGCCAGCCCTCATAATAAAGGCATCATTGTTTGTAAGTCCGGTTGCCTTTGCTGCATCAAAGCCATCGCCGATTTCGAAGCCCTTTACAGCTCCGATAGACATAATAGCTTTTGCCAGATTGGCATCAATTTTCTCGAATACAGGATCACCGAGCCCGACAGGAAGACCTGTGATGACACATTCACACACACCGCCTGAGGAATTGAGTGATTTAAGGCATTCCTCCAGATATTTAGAAGCTTTTAGCACTGCATCGGCATCAGGCATATAAAGTGAATTGTTGTAAATCTCATGGGCATCAAAATTAACTTCATTAATTGTAACAGGACCTATTGATCTGGTGTATGTAAGAAATTTTATGCCAAGGCCCGAGAGCATCTTTACAGCGATAGCACCCGCTGCAACACGGCCTATTGTCTCGCGTCCCGAAGAACGACCTCCGCCTCTGTAGTCTCTGAAGCCGTATTTCTCATCAAAGCAAAAGTCAGCATGCCCCGGACGATAGTACGAAGCAATCTCACTGTAATCCTTTGATTTCTGATTTTTATTCCACACAACCATAGAAACAGGTGTACCTGTAGTCTTTCCCTCAAACACACCGGAGAGAATTTCAACCGCATCATCCTCCTTGCGTGGAGTAGTGAACTTAGACTGTCCCGGCTTTCTTCTGTTTAAGAATATCTGAATATCCTCCTCACACAGCTCAAGCCCCGCAGGAACGCCGTCCACAACGACACCCAAGCCTTTTCCGTGTGATTCTCCCCATGTTGTTACCCTAAAAATATTTCCGTATGATGAACCTGCCATGATGGTCTCCTTTTTATAATAATAGGTATATTATAAGTAATACCAAGTTGAATAGTCAAGAAAACTATGATATTATTTTATTTAGATAACTTTCGAACTATGTTTGTATATAATTATGTGATTAAAGGGTCAAAAGGTATCATCGATGCATGCTTACATGCCGTCCTCAGAACCACAATGAAGCAATGCAATAACGACTACAATAAGACAGCAAAAGAGGGAGAAAACATGGAATTTAACGGGGTATTTCACCAGGCATACGACAACTACTGCTATCCTTTAAATGAGGATGAATTAATCATAAATATAAAGACCGGTTATGATGTGAAGGAAGTAAATATCATACTCGGTGACCCATTCGCAACCGGTATCTTAGGCGGTGGTGAGACCTGGAATGGCGATAAGCAGCCGATAATATTTAAAAAGAAATTAAAGCACCAGATATGGTGGACCACCACGGTAAAGCCACCATTCAAGAGACTTAAATATTATTTTGAGCTCATCACAGAGGATGAGAGGTGGTTTTACTTTGAGGATGGCTTCGTGAGTGCAGAGCAGATGGCACTTGAGGGCAGAAGCCGCCAGTGCTTTGTATTCCCGTGGATGAATCCGTGTGATATTCCGGTCACACCGAAGTGGGTAAATGACACTATATGGTATCAGATATTTCCGGATAGATTCTGCAATGGAGACCACTCGATAGATCCTGATTATGTTGTTCCGTGGAGAAACAGGGGAAAGGTCAAAAATGAGGAGTGCTTCGGCGGAGACCTCGCAGGAATCATTCAAAAGCTTGATTACTTAAAGGAGCTTGGAATAAACGGAATCTATCTGACACCGATAAACGAGTCACCGAGCAATCATAAGTATGATACAACGGATTATGCAAAGATTGACCCGCGCTTTGGAGATGAAGAGACCTTTAAGAGGCTTGTGCTAGAAGCACATAAGCGTGATATGAGAATAATGCTTGACGGAGTGTTCAACCACTGTGGCTATTATTTTGCACCGTGGCAGGATGTTTTAGCAAAGGGAGCGGATTCAGAGTATTATGACTGGTTTATGATCAATGAATGGCCTCTTGACTTTAAGCATGGAGCTGCTAAAAAGGGTCAGTTTTATACGTTTGGATTTTTTGACAATATGCCAAAGCTCAATACAAATAATTCGGCGGTGCGAAAATACTTTATCGATATCTGTGCCAACTGGGTAGAAAATTATCATATAGACGGACTGCGCCTTGATGTGGCAAATGAGGTGTCACACCGCTTCTGCAAGGAGCTTAGGGCAAGGCTTAAGGAAATCAATCCGGATATTTACATTTTGGGAGAAATATGGCATAATGCTCTTCCGTGGTTGCGTGGAGATGAGTTCGATGCGGTTATGAACTATCCGCTTGGAGAGAGCATAAAGGATTTCTGGATAGATAAGAGCCAGACGAATCAGGATTTTGAGTATACTATAAACAGATGTTATACCAACTACATGCAGCAGACCAATGATGTGCTTTTCAATCTGCTTGATTCACATGATACAAAGCGCCTTCGCTCTGATACAAAGAATCTCGACCAGTACTTTGCACAGCTTGCAGTGCTTTTTGCCATGCCGGGCAGCCCATGTATATATTACGGCACTGAGATTGCTATGCCGGGCAGTTATGACCCTGATTGCAGACGATGTATGCCGTGGGATGATATTGAGGCAGGCAGGTTTAAGGAGCGCATTGAGATGGTATCAAAGCTCATTCATTTAAGGGCGAGTGAGCCGCTTTTAAAGGGCAGAAACTTCCATTTTCCTGACGATTTTGCTGACAATCCAAGGGTAATACAGTTTAGAAAGATGGGCTGGGTGGATACATATGTGGAGGTTATAGTCAACTGCTCTGATGAGGATATTGAGGTGCCAAAGGACGGCGAGGTGCTCTTTGAGAGGCATTGCATAGATACCACACTGCTGACCAACGGAATATTAATCAGAAAAATCGTAGGCAATGGCGATAAGTAAAAGAAACAGGAGAATTAAACGAAAATATGGCTAAATATGAGTTACTAAAACAAGAGGGACGTGCCAAGAGAGGTACATTCCATACTGTGCATGGAGATATACAGACACCTGTATTTATGAATGTAGGAACAGTAGGTGCGATAAAGGGCGCTGTCTCTACGGACGATTTAAAGGAGATAAAGTGTCAGGTTGAGCTGTCAAATACATATCACCTGCATGTAAGAACCGGAGACAAAATCATTAAAGAGCTTGGCGGACTGCACAAATTCATGGTGTGGGACAGACCAATCCTTACAGATTCCGGCGGATTCCAGGTGTTTTCACTGGCAGGTCTTCGCAAAATAAAGGAGGAGGGCGTGTACTTCAACTCGCATATTGACGGTGCCAAGATATTTATGGGACCTGAGGAGAGCATGCAGATACAGTCAAACCTCGGCTCCACGATAGCTATGGCGTTTGACGAGTGCCCATCGAGTGTTGCAGACAGACAGTATGTGACAAACTCTGTAAACAGGACCGCGCGCTGGCTTGAGAGGTGCAAAAAGGAGATGGCACGCTTAAACAGCTTACCGGATACTATCAATAAGGAGCAGCTTTTATTCGGTATCAATCAGGGAGCTATTTATGATGATATAAGAATTGACCATGCAAAGCGCATTTCTGAGCTTGAGCTGGATGGATATGCTGTCGGCGGACTGGCGGTAGGAGAGAGCCATGAGGAGATGTACCATATTCTTGATGAAACAGTGCCTCATCTGCCTGTTAATAAACCTACATACCTGATGGGAGTAGGAACTCCTGCCAATATACTTGAGGGTGTAGAGAGAGGAATCGATTTCTTTGACTGTGTATATCCAAGCAGAAACGGCCGTCACGGACATGTATACACGAATCACGGCAAGCTTAATCTGTTCAACCAGAAGTATCAGAAGGATATGCGCCCTATTGAGGAGGGCTGTAACTGTCCTGCCTGCCGCACATATTCGCGTGCATATATCAGGCATCTTTTAAAGGCAAAGGAGATGCTCGGAATGAGACTGTGCGTGCTCCATAATTTGTATTTCTACAACAACATGATGGAAGAGATAAGGGATTCACTTGATGCAGGCCGTTTTGCCTCATACAAGGCTGAAAAGCTCTATGGAATGACACAGGGAGAGCAGAGTTAGCAGATAAATATAAAAAATCTCGAAAATGATAAAAAAGCCTTGCCGTTAGCACGTTTAACGTGTATTATGGTAATAGTGCTTAAAACACATCAATTATAGAATATTTAGGAGGAACAATTGATGACATCAATTTTAGCAAACGGTCAGGCAGCAGGAACAATTGGAATGATTGTCTGGTTAGTAGTACTTTTCGCAGTTATGTATTTTCTTATGATCCGTCCACAGAAGAAGGAGCAGAAGAAAAAGGAGCTAATGCTTAAAGAGGTTGCAACAGGAGACACAGTTCTTACAACAAGTGGATTTTACGGTACAGTTATCGATATCGAGGACGATACTGTAATCGTTGAGTTTGGTAACAACAAGAACTGCCGTATTCCAATGCAGAAGTCAGCTATCGCTGACCTTGAGAAAGCAGAGGATTCAGCTAAATAATGCAGATTTGTAAAGCCGTCACATAAGTGGCGGTTTTCTTATTATCCGCATCTCTTGCAATAATAATAAAAAACTGTTATTATAGTATGCAGTTATTATAAGCTACAGTTATAAATTGCATGAAAAAGTAAAATATCCCGGCATATTGAAATAACTACTTTAATGCTTTAATATAAGAATATGTATTTTTATGTAAAAGAGGTAAGAAATTATGGAATATAAAGTTGGTGTAATTTCCGGAGACGGAATCGGACCGGAGATAGTCACTGAGGCAAAAAAAGTATTGGACAAAATAGCAGACAAGTATGGACACAGCTTCAACTACACAGACATCCTTATGGGTGGCTGCTCAATTGATGCTACAGGTGTTCCTCTTACAGATGAGGCTATTGCGACTGCGCTTGATTCAGATGCGGTGCTGATGGGTTCAATCGGTGGCAACACAGCCACATCACCATGGTACAAGCTGGCCCCTGAGCTTCGTCCGGAGGCAGGACTTTTAAAGCTTAGAAAGTCGCTCAATCTGTTTGCAAATCTTAGACCGGCATACCTGTACAAGGAGCTTGCTGCAGCATGTCCGCTCCGTAGCGATATCATCGGAGATGGCTTTGATATGATGATTATGCGTGAGCTTACAGGAGGTCTTTACTTCGGAGCCAGAGAGACAAAAGAGGTGGACGGAGTTGTTACGGCCACAGATACACTGACATACAATGAGAATGAAATCAGAAGAATCGCAAAGCGAGGCTTTGATATAGCTATGAAGAGAAGGAAAAAGGTCACATCCGTAGACAAGGCAAATGTGCTTGATTCTTCCAGATTATGGAGAAAGATCGTTGAGGAGGTCGCTAAGGATTATCCGGAGGTTACATACGAGCATATGCTTGTTGATAACTGTGCAATGCAGCTTGTAAAGGATCCTAAGCAGTTTGATGTTATCCTCACAGAGAATATGTTTGGCGATATTTTATCAGATGAAGCAAGTATGGTGACAGGCTCAATCGGTATGCTTTCATCAGCAAGCCTTAACGATACAAAGTTCGGACTTTACGAGCCAAGTGGCGGATCTGCTCCTGATATCGCAGGAAAGGGCATTGCAAACCCTATCGCAACAATCCTTTCAGCAGCCATGATGCTTCGCTATTCATTTGATCTGGACAAGGAAGCACAGGCAATCGAGGATGCTGTAAAGCAGGTGCTTAAGGAGGGTTACAGGACAATCGACATCATGCCACAGCCGGGTGAGACTACAGAGGGTATCACACAGGTAGGCACAGCACAGATGGGGGATCTCATCGCAGAGCGTGTGTAGCTGCATGACTTATAATAGACAGCTAATAGGTTATAGATAGGCAGATTGTTGTGTATACAGTAGTAATGATGAAGTACTCAAAGAAATAGTCGGAGATAAATAAGGAGATAAAATATGATAAGTGATAACGCAAGAGCCGGAATGCAGCAGGCACCGGCAAGAAGTTTATTTAATGCTCTTGGTTTTACACCGGAGGAAATGAAAAAGCCTATGGTCGGAATCGTAAGCTCATTCAATGAGATTGTTCCGGGCCATATGAATATAGACAAAATCGTTGAGGCTGTAAAGCTTGGAGTTGCAGAGGCAGGAGGAGTGCCTGTAGTATTTCCTGCAATTGCAGTTTGCGATGGTATTGCAATGGGACATGTGGGTATGAAATATTCCCTTGTCACAAGAGATCTGATTGCAGATTCTACAGAGTGTATGGCAATCGCTCATCAGTTTGATGCACTTGTAATGGTTCCAAACTGCGACAAGAACGTGCCGGGACTTCTGATGGCGGCTGCACGTCTTAATCTGCCTACAGTATTTGTATCAGGCGGTCCAATGCTTGCTGGCCACGTTAAGGGCAGAAAGAGAAGCCTTTCATCGATGTTTGAGGCTGTCGGCTCATACGCTGCTGGTACTATGACTGAGGATGATGTATGTGAGTATGAGAACAAGGTATGTCCTACCTGCGGTTCATGCTCGGGAATGTACACAGCCAACTCTATGAACTGTCTTACAGAGGCACTCGGTATGGGACTTCGCGGAAACGGAACAATACCTGCTGTATATTCAGAGCGTATCCGTCTTGCAAAGCATGCGGGAATGGCTGTTATGGATATGTACAACAAGGGTATCAAGGCGAGAGATATCATCACAAAGGATGCAATAATGAACGCACTCACAGTTGATATGGCACTCGGCTGCTCTACAAACTCTATGCTTCATCTTCCGGCTATCGCTCATGAGATAGGCTTTGATTTTGATATCAGCTTTGCAAATCCAATCAGTGAGAGGACACCAAATCTCTGCCACCTTGCCCCGGCAGGCCCTACATATATGGAGGACTTAAATGAGGCCGGCGGTGTGTGGGCTGTCATGAAAGAGCTTGCTGATATCGGACTTTTAAATACAGACTGTATGACTGTTACAGGAAAGACAGTTGGAGAGAATATAAAGAATGCAGTCAATAGAGACCCTGAGGTCATCAGACCGGTAGACAATCCATATTCAAAAACCGGAGGACTTGCAGTGCTTAAAGGAAATCTGGCTCCGGACGGCTCTGTAGTAAAGCGTTCAGCAGTTGTCGATGAGATGATGGTTCATGAGGGCCCTGCAAGAGTATTTGACTGCGAGGAGGATGCAATTGCAGCAATAAAGGGCGGCAAGATCGTAGAGGGTGATGTGGTTGTCATCAGATACGAGGGACCAAAGGGCGGCCCTGGAATGAGAGAGATGCTTAACCCTACATCCGCTATTGCCGGAATGGGACTTGGAAGCTCTGTAGCACTCATCACAGACGGACGTTTTTCAGGAGCTTCAAGAGGAGCTTCAATAGGTCATGTTTCACCTGAGGCCGCAGTAGGCGGACCAATTGCCCTGGTTGAAGAGGGAGATATCATAAAGATTGATATTCCAAACATGAAGCTTGAGCTCGATGTGTCAGACGAGGTGCTTGCTGAGCGTAAGGCAAAGTGGCAGCCAAGGGAGCCGAAGGTTACAACAGGCTATTTGAAGAGATACGCAGCGCTTGTTACATCAGGAAACAGAGGAGCCATCCTTGCACTTCCGGGCGAGCAGAACGCGTAGTATAAATTTTGATAGAAAATTCAGTACGAATAAGGCTTTTACCTATTATCGTAAAGGATTCGTATAAGAAAAAGAGGAATACAAGATGCAGTTAACAGGATCACAGGTTATTATAGAATGCTTAAAAGAACAGGGTGTTGACACAGTATTCGGTTATCCGGGAGGAGCCATCCTTAATGTCTATGACGAGCTCTACAAGCATCCGGAGATTAAGCATGTGCTGACCTCACATGAGCAGGGAGCAAGCCATGCGGCCGACGGCTATGCGAGAAGCACCGGAAAAGTTGGCGTCTGTCTGGCTACAAGCGGACCGGGGGCGACAAATCTGGTCACAGGAATTTCGACAGCATACATGGATTCGATTCCAATCGTTGCAATCACATGTAATGTCGGAGTCTCGTTACTTGGAAAGGACAGCTTTCAGGAGATAGATATTGCCGGAATTACAACGCCTGTAACCAAATACAGCTTTATTGTAAAGGATGTAGAGAAGCTTGCAGATACAATACGCAGAGCTTTCAATATAGCAAGAAAAGGCAGACCGGGTCCTGTACTTGTGGATATTCCAAAGAATGTTACGGCAGATCTGGTAGAGTACACCAAACAGGAAATCAAGCTTCCTGAGCGTGTGACAGAAACTATTACAGACAGTGACATTGATAATGCAATTGAACTCATAAAAGCATCCAAAAAGCCATATATATTTGTAGGAGGCGGAGTGGTTCTCTCCGGAGCAAGCAAAGAGCTTAAGGAATTTGTGGACAAGGTGAATGCACCTGTTTGCGATACGCTCATGGGCAAGGGTGCATATGATGGCACAAGTGATAACTACACAGGCATGCTTGGTATGCATGGCACAAAGACCTCAAACCTTGGAGTTTCAGAGTGCGACCTTTTGATTGCGATTGGTACACGTTTTTCGGACAGAGTGCTTGGCAATCCTAAAAAGTTTGCAGACCAGGCCAAGATATTACAGTTTGATGTAGACGCAGCAGAAATTAATAAAAATATCCGTGTTACATCGAGTGTTATAGGCGATGTGAAGGAAATACTTACACGCATCAACAAAAAGCTCACACAGCTTGACCACAATTCATGGGTTGAGCATGTGCTTGCATATGCAAAGACTTTTCCTCTTACATATCACAAAGAGGGACTTAGCGGACCATTTGTTATTGAAAAAATCTATGAAATGACAAAAGGAAATGCTATAATGGTTACTGAGGTCGGCCAGCATCAGATGTGGGCAGCCCAGTATTACAAATACAGCAAGCCAAGAACACTTCTTACATCAGGAGGTCTTGGTACCATGGGATACGGTCTCGGTGCTGCAATCGGTGCCCAGACAGCTAATCCTGACAGGACTGTAGTCAATATTGCAGGTGACGGATGCTTCAGAATGAACATGAACGAGCTTGCAACAGCTTCAAGAGAAAAGCTTCCTCTTATCGAGGTTATAATAAACAACCATGTACTTGGAATGGTACGCCAGTGGCAGACTCTTTTTTATGAGAAGCATTACTCGGCAACCGTACTCGATGATGGGGTGGATTATGTAAAGCTTTCAGAAGCAATGGGAGCCACCGCACGACGTGTTAAGACCCAGGAAGAATTTGAAAAAGCATTTGCAGATGCCTTAAAGAGCAAGACACCGTTTGTCATCGATTGTATCATTGATTCAGATGACAAGGTATGGCCTATGGTTGCACCGGGCAAGCCTATCAACGAGTCTTTCGATGAAGAGGACTACAATGCGACACAAGGAGGAAATTAGAGTGAGTAGAGTTTACAATTTTTCAGCAGGACCTGCAGTTTTACCTGAGGAGGTATTGCAGGAAGCAGCAGCAGAGATGATGGATTATAAGGGAAGCGGAATGTCGGTTATGGAGATGAGCCACAGATCTAAATGGTTTGATGACATCATCAAGGATGCCGAGAAAGATCTCCGCGAGCTTATGAATATACCTGACAATTACAAGGTGCTTTTCCTTCAGGGTGGTGCTTCACAGTTCTTCGCTGAGGTACCGATGAACCTTATGAAAAATAAAAAAGCAGGATACATTATCACAGGTCAGTGGGCTAAAAAGGCGTTTGCCGAGGCTAAGATTTACGGAGACGCCGTAGAGCTTGCTTCGTCTGCAGATGAGACCTTCTCATACATACCTGACTGCTCAGATTTACCAATCACAGATGATATGGATTATGTATACATTTGCGAGAATAATACTATCTACGGAACAAAGTACAAGAAGCTTCCAAACACAAAGGGAAAGAACCTTGTAGCTGATGTATCTTCATGCTTCTTATCAGAGCCTGTAGATGTATCAAAATATGCTGTTATTTATGGCGGAGTACAGAAGAATGTAGGACCTGCCGGAGTAGTTATAGCAATTATCAGAGAGGACCTTATCACAGATGATTGTCTACCGGGCACACCAACCATGCTCAAGTGGAAGACTCAGGCCGATAATGATTCTCTTTACAATACACCACCATGCTACGGCATCTATATCTGTGGCAAGGTATTCAAATGGCTCAAGAAGATGGGCGGTCTTTCAGTTATGAAGGAGAGAAATGAGGAGAAGGCCAAGATTCTCTACGATTTCCTTGATCAGAGCAAGCTCTTTAAGGGAACAGTAAGAAAAGAGGACAGATCACTCATGAATGTTCCGTTTGTAACAGGAGATGCAGAGCTTGATGCCAAGTTTGTAAAGGAGGCAACTGCAGCCGGATTTGTAAACCTTAAAGGACACCGTACAGTTGGCGGAATGAGAGCATCTATCTACAATGCTATGCCAAAAGAGGGCGTTGAGAAGCTTGTAGAGTTTATGAAGAAGTTTGAGGAGGAGAATGCATAATGTTCAATTACACATGCTTAAACCCAATCGCAGGAGTAGGCCTTGACCTGTTCTCTGACGATTATAAAAAGGTTGATGATATTAAGGATGCAGATGCAGCACTTGTAAGAAGTGCCGCTATGCATGACATGGAGCTTGGTGACAAGGTGCTTGCTGTGGCAAGAGCAGGAGCAGGAGTAAACAATATTCCGCTTGACAAGTGTGCCGAGCAGGGAATCGTTGTATTCAACACACCGGGAGCCAATGCAAACGGTGTTAAGGAGCTTGTGTTTGCCGGAATGCTTTATGCATCAAGAGATATCGTTGGAGGTATCGACTGGTGTCTTGCAAACCAGAACGATGAGAATATTGCAAAGACAGCCGAGAAGCAGAAAAAGAACTTTGCAGGAACAGAGATTTCAGGCAAGAAGCTCGGTGTTATCGGACTTGGAGCCATCGGTGTACTTGTTGCAAATGCTGCAGTACATATGGGCATGGATGTCTACGGATATGATCCATACATCTCAGTAAATGCCGCATGGAACCTTTCAAGAAGCGTTAAGCATATCAGCAATGTTGAGGACATCTACAAGAACTGTGATGTCATCACAATCCATGTACCTCTTCTTGATTCAACAAAGAAGATGATAAACGCTGATGCTATTGCAATGATGAAGCCAACCGCTATCGTATTAAACTTTGCCAGAGATCTTCTTGTTGATGAAGAGGCTATGGTAGATGCACTTGCCAAGGGAAAGGTTAAGAAGTACGTTTCAGATTTCCCTAACAACACAACTGTTGGAGCAAAGGGCTGCATCGTAACACCTCATCTTGGAGCATCTACAGCAGAGTCAGAGGACAATTGTGCAGTTATGGCTGTCAAGGAGCTGAGAGATTACTTAGAGAATGGTAATATCGTTCATTCAGTAAACTTCCCTGACTGCAGCATGGGTGCATGCACAGCTTCAGGCAGAGTCGGAATCCTTCACAAGAATGTTAAGGGTATGATTGGACAGATTACAACAGCTCTTGCAGAGGCTGATATCAATGTATCTGATCTGACAAACAAGGGTAAGGGTGACTATGCATATTCACTTCTTGATCTTGATTCAGCTATTGATGCTTCTACCGTTGAGAAGCTTTCTGCCATTGACGGAGTGCTCAGAGTGAGAGTTATTAAATAGTGAATTAATATTTGATTTAAATACTGATCCCCCATATTTTATATGGGGGATTTAGTGGGTTATAAGGAAATAACAAATATATAAGAAATATAAGAGAGATACAAGAGAGATATAAGAGAGATATAAGAGAGATATAAGAGAGATATAGGAGATTATATGATCAGACAAATTCTTGGTGAAGTATCAGTGCCGGTTGCAAATACCGAGGTACAGCAGGTTATTGAAAACCCGGGCATTGTAAAGACATATCTGGAGAAGTATATGCCATCGCTTATCAGCTTTCTCGTGCAGCTTGTTGTTGCGATAGTGATACTGCTTATAGGTATTAAGGCGATTAAATCAGTCGTAAAAATAATTAAAAAAGGATTTGATAAAAGCAGAATGGACGCTGCAGTGGCATCATTTCTAGCAAATGTTATTAAATACTTTTTGTATTTTATCCTTGTCATGGCACTGCTTTCGGGATTTGGAGTGGCGACCGGCTCTGTTATAGCGGTTCTTGGCTCTGCCGGACTTACTGTAGGTATGGCATTGCAGGGCAGTCTGTCGAATTTCGCAGGAGGCGTGCTTATTCTTTTGATGAAGCCGTTTAGCGTGGGCGATTACATAGTTGACGGTTCAAGTGGTACAGAAGGCACTGTAAAGGATATAAATCTGTTTTATACAAGGCTTTTGACAATAGATAACAAGATGGTTATGATACCAAACGGAAAGCTTGCTGATTCGTGTATCACAAATGTATCTATGATGGATAAGAGGATGCTTGATTTGAGAGTAACAGTATCCTACAGCACAGATTTAGCATTTGCAAAGAGTGTGCTGGAATCTGTTGTCACATCAGCAGATACGATGCTTCACGATGAGCCGAGCAATGTGTTTGTGAGTGAGCTGCAGGATTCGGCAATAGAGCTTGGTGCGAGAATCTGGGTGAAGAACGAGGATTACTGGAACACAAAATGGCAGCTTACAGAAGAAATTAAAACAGCATTTGATAAAAATAACATCGAAATTCCGTTTCCACAGATGGATGTTAATATTCAAAAGAGGAGCATAGACTCTGACTTTTAAAGCCGGATGTTACAGAATATTACTTTAACAGATTTTTTGTGGTAAATATACTTATAATTTAACTATAATATGTAAAAATGTGGTATACTATCATCATCGCATTTTAGGAGGAATAATTGATGACAATTCACGATTTGGCTGAATACGAGATTTTAGATGAGCACAGAGTGGAGGATGTCCAGTCGGACGGATTCATTCTGAGACACAAAAAAAGTGGTGCAAGGATTGCCATTTTATCAAATAATGATGATAACAAGGTCTTTTATATAGGCTTCAGGACTCCGCCGGAGGATGAGACGGGTGTACCGCATATTATTGAGCATACCACACTCTGTGGTTCAAAGAAGTTCCCTGTAAAGGATCCCTTCATCGAGCTGGCAAAGGGCTCGCTCAATACATTTTTAAATGCTATGACATACCCAGACAAGACAGTTTATCCTATCGCAAGCTGCAACGACCAGGATTTTAAGAATCTCATGGATGTGTATCTGGATGCAGTGTTTAATCCGAATATCACAAAGTACGAGGAAATATTCAAGCAGGAGGGCTGGCACTATGAGCTTACAGGCAAGGATGACGAGCTTAAGATAAACGGAGTGGTGTACAATGAGATGAAGGGAGCATACTCATCGCCGGATGAGGTGCTTTCAAGCCAGATTTACCGCTCGCTTTTCCCTGACAATACCTACAGCAAGGATTCTGGTGGTAATCCGGAGTATATTCCTAAGCTTACGTATGAAGCATATCTGGACTTCTATCACAAGTATTATCATCCATCCAATTCATACATTTATCTGTATGGTGATATGGATGTTGTCGAGAGACTTGAGTGGCTGGATAAGGAATATCTGAGCCTGTATGATTATAAAAAAGTTAATTCAGAAATTAATAAACAGCCTGCATTTGATAAAATAAAGAATGTTGAGGCGCAGTATTCAATTACCATGGATGATTCACAGGAGAATAAGACTTATCTATCTTATAACCGTGTGGTAGGGGATACGCTTGATGAGATGCTCTATCAGGCATTTGATGTGCTTGACTATGCACTTGTCAGCTCACCGGGAGCACCGGTTAAGCAGGCATTGATAGATGCGGGAATCGGTGATGATGTGTATGGCTCATATGATGCGGGCATTCTGCAGCCGGTATTCTCGTTTGTGGCAAAGAATGCCAATGCATCTCAGGCAGATGAGTTTGAAAGTATTATAGAAAACACTCTTAAAGAAGTTGTTAAAACAGGAATTAATAAAGAAGCATTGCTTGCGGGAATCAACAGCAGCGAGTTCAAATTCAGGGAGGCTGACTTCGGACAGTTTCCTAAGGGACTTCTTTTTGGATTAAACTGTTTAGACAGCTGGCTGTTTGATGATATGAAGCCTTTTATACATCTGGAGTGTCTTGGTACCTTTGCTAAGCTTCGAAAGGCTGTAGATACTGATTATTTTGAAAAACTTATACAGGAGTATCTGCTCGACAATACCCATGGTTCATCTGTCACAGTAAAGCCGAAGCGTGGACTTGGCAATGAGAGGGAGGAGGCTTTGGCAAAGGAGCTTTCCGATTACAAGGCATCTCTTTCAGATGAAGAGATTAAAAAGCTGATTGAGGATACAGAGCATTTAAAGAAATACCAGGAGGAGCCTTCGTCGGATGAGGATCTGCGCAAGCTTCCAATGCTTACAAGAGCAGATATGAAAAAGAATGCTATGCCTTTTTCAAACATTGAGGATGAACTTTTGGATGTAAAGGTTGTGCGTCATGACATAGAGTCAAACGGCATTGATTATATATCATTTTTATTTGATGCAGGTGATTTTGCCCAGAGTGAGCTTGGCTATCTTGGCTTCTTCACAAACGCACTCGGGCTGGTGAGCACCGAAAAGTACAGCTATACCGATTTAGCCAATGCCACCAACATATATACCGGCGGAATCAGCACAGGTACTGCAAGTCACCCGGATATTAAGGATAGAAATAATTTCGTGTTTAAATTTGAGGTGAAGCTTAAAGTGTTGGAGAAAAACATCGACAAGGCACTTGAGCTTATGGAGCAGATGCTTCTTACATCGGATTTTACAGATACAAAGAGACTGGGTGAGCTTGTAGCGCAGATTAAGGCAAGGCTTCAGGCTAACCTTAGCAGTTCCGGTCATCTGGTTGCAGCTATGCGAAGCATGTCGAGCTTCTCGCGCTATGCGCTTTATCAGGACGAGCTAAAGGGAATTGCTTTTTACCGCTCTATATGCCACATAGAAAAGGAACTTTCAGAGTCACCAAAGAGTGTGTCAGATAAGCTTGCTGCAATAGCCAAAAAGCTGTTTGCAAGAAACAGAATGCTTATCAGCTTTACCGGAAATAACGAGGCTTACGGCAATGCAAAGCCTTCGTTGGAAAAAGTTATAGCTGGATTTGATAAAATGAGTGCTATAGGCAATCAGGCAGAGGTTCATTTTAATACAGCAAAGGAAGCATTTATTGATGCATCCCAGATACAGTATGTGGCAAAAACAGGTGATTTCATCTGCGAGGGCTATGAATACACCGGGGCACTTAGACTGCTGCGTATCATCTTAAGCTATGATTATCTCTGGATAAATGTCAGGGTAAAGGGCGGTGCTTACGGCTGCATGAATACCTTCCTTAGAAGTGGAGAGAGCTACTTTGTCTCATATAGAGACCCTAACCTTTCAGACACACTTGATGTCTATGACAGGATACCTGAGTATATAAAGAGCTTTTCACCTGACGAGAGGGATATGACCAAGTATATTATCGGTACCTTCAGTGCACTTGATACGCCTATGAATCCGGAAGCAAAGGGTAGCAGATCACTGTCGGCATATCTCGAGGGTATTACTTATGAGCAGATTCAAAAGGAGAGAAATGAGATACTAAATGCACAGCCAGAGGATATCAGAAGGCTTGCAGACCTTGTAGAGGCAGTGCTTAAGAAGGACAGTATATGCGTCATCGGCAATGAAAATATGATTAAAGAGTCGGCAGGGCTCTTTGAGAATGTTGAAAAGCTTATATGATTAAAGGGTCACAATGTATCATCGATGCATGCTTGCATGCAATTCGATGTATACCTTTTGACCCTCATATCCTTATAAATACAGATTCACATAGGAGGAAAAATGATACAGAATTTCAAATCGGGTTTTGTTACAATAATCGGTAGACCAAACGTGGGCAAGTCAACACTGATGAACAGGCTTATCGGTCAGAAAATTGCCATCACATCAAACAAGCCTCAGACCACAAGAAACCGCATCCAGACAGTATACACGGATATGGAAAAGGGACAGATAGTGTTCCTTGATACTCCGGGCATACACAAGGCCAAAAACAAGCTGGGCGAGTATATGGTCAATGTGGCGGAAAAGACATTGAATGAGGTGGATGTTGTGCTGTGGCTTGTAGAACCGACCAACTTTATCGGGGCGGGAGAGCAGCATATCATAGAGCAGCTTAAAAAGGTTAATACACCTGTTATATTGATTATCAACAAGGTAGATACAGTGGAAAAGGAAAAGGTGCTTGAGTATATAGACACCTACCGCAAGGTATACGACTTTGCAGAGATTATTCCTACGTCAGCCTTAAGAGGGCAGAATACGGATGATGTTATTAATTCTATATTTAAGTATTTGCCTTATGGGCCACAGTTCTATGATGAGGATACCATCACAGATCAGCCGGAGCGTGCAATCTGTGCTGAGATTATCAGGGAAAAAGCGCTCCATGCTCTAAATGACGAGGTGCCGCATGGCATTGCAGTAGGAATTGACCGCATGAAGACAAGAAAGACAAAGAGTGGTTCTATTATAGATATGGATGCCACAATTGTATGCGAGCGAGACTCCCATAAGGGAATCATTATAGGAAAGCAGGGCAGCATGCTTAAAAAAATCGGCACCAATGCGCGCTATGAGATGGAAAGACTGCTTGACTGTAAGGTGAATCTGAAGCTATGGGTCAAGGTAAAGAAGGATTGGAGAGACAGCGACTTCCTCATCAAGAACTTTGGATACAAAGAGGAAGAATAGTATTTTGAAAGTAAGATTAAGATGTCACAGAGTGTAGTGTTGACCGGTATGGTGCTTTCAGCCATGCCGGTAGGGGATTTTGACAAAAGAATAACGATTCTCACAAAGGAACGAGGGAAAATCACAGCCTTTGCAAGGGGCGCAAGACGTCCAAACAGCCAGCTTATGGCAGGAAGCAATCCATTTTCGTTCGGTGAGTTTGAGCTGTTTGAGGGTAAAAGCGCATATTCTCTTTCAAAGGTCACAATCAGCAACTATTTCAGAGAGCTGACACAGGATTTGGAAGCAGTATACACCGGGTTTTACTTTCTGGAGTTCTGCGGATACTTTTGTCAGGAGAACAATGACGAGAAGGATATGTTAAAGCTTCTTTATCAATCACTCAGGGCTCTTGAATCACCGGCATATAAAAATGAGCTCGTCAGGGCTGTTTTTGAGCTTAAGGCTATTACGATAAATGGCGAGGGTCCATCGCTGTTTTCGTGTATACACTGTCATTCAAGGGAAGGACTTAATGTCTTTTCGGCAAGGCGCGGAGGGGTGTTTTGTGACAACTGTGGCACGCAGGTGCAGGGCAGGCATATACTAAGCGATACACTCTATACCATGCAGTATATTGTTTCAGCTGATATCACGAAGCTGTACACATTTGCAGTGTCAGACGATGTGCTTGAGGAGCTGAGAAGCATAATGAAGGAATATCTTTCAATCTATGTGCATCATGATTTTAAATCAGCAGCTTTTCTGTGATAAATTAAAGCATGAAATTAAATCATGAAATAATTAATAGATACTATGCATGTCGTTGCCATTTAAAATATGATACTTGAAATCATATATACAAAAGGGTATAATATCATAGATTATATTTTAGGAGGCAGCTATGAATAAAAAGCTATCAATGCTGTTGCCTGTTATTGCGACATGCGGTTTGCTTGCCGGGTGCGGTACAGATTATTATACCAAGGACAGCACGGTGTTTGTTGCAAAAAACGGCAGTGTGGTATCTACAGATGTCGAGGACTTTGATACAGCTGCATACAAGCAGGATGACTTACAAAGCTATGTGGACAAGTCAATAGACGATTACAATAAGAAGAATGACGGTTCGGTCAAGCTCAAAAAGCTGACTGTCGAGAAAAAGAAGGCATCTCTTACCATGAGCTATGCGTCAACCGATGAATACTCTGATTTCAATGGGACAAAGCTTTTTTCAGGGACGATTGCGGAGGCTTTGGCAGCCGGATATGATTTCAAGACCGATTTCGCAGCGATAGATGATGGCAAGGCAAAGAAATGTGAATCATCTGAGTTTCTGGATGAAACCGGCTACAAGGTCGTTGTTTACGAAGGCAGCTCAAATTTGCACGTGAAAGAAAAAATATTATATGCATCTGTCGACAAAGTAAAGCTTGTAGATGACAAAACAGTTGCGATTGGTGACAAGTACAGCCTGCTTGCATCACAAAACACAGGGACAGAGAGTGTCACAGAGAGCACAGAAGCAGTAAAGGCCGATGCGACGGAAGGAACGGAAAACGGAGCGGATGGTAGTGTCAGTGATGATGATATATTAAACTCGGTCAAGCAAGACAACGAGGTCACATTTGACTTTGACAGTGAGGAGGACAATTCGGTGCCGGTGTCATATATCACATATGTTATATATAAGTAGATTAAGACGTGAATTGTTATTTAATTAAGAATACAAGTAACTATTCAGTATATCTGATTCTAATGCGCCTGCGGCTCGCAGCTGTGAAGGTACTGAACAGTTACGAATACAAATAAATCATAAGTAAGATAGAGAGGAAACAAGAATTATGGAAAAGACCATGGACAAAATCGTACAGGTAGCAAAAGCAAGAGGAGTTGTATATCCGGGCTCAGAAATTTACGGAGGTCTTGCAAATACATGGGATTATGGAAACCTGGGCGTAGAGCTTAAAAACAACGTAAAAAGAGCATGGTGGAAGAAATTTATCCAGGAGAATCCTTATAACGTAGGTGTAGACTGTGCCATCCTCATGAATCCTCAGACATGGGTTGCATCAGGACATCTCGGTGGCTTCTCAGATCCGCTTATGGATTGTAAGGAGTGCCACGAGCGATTCAGAGCAGATAAAATCATCGAGGATTTTGCGCAGGACAATGGTATTGAGCTTGAGACATCAGTTGATGGCTGGACAAACGAGCAGATGGTAGATTTCATCAAGGAGCACAATGTTCCATGTCCATCATGCGGCAAGCACAATTTCACAGATATCAGACAGTTCAACCTTATGTTCAAGACCTTCCAGGGTGTTACAGAGGATGCTAAGAACACAGTATATCTTCGTCCGGAGACCGCACAGGGTATCTTTGTAAACTTTAAAAATGTACAGCGTACATCCCGTAAAAAGATTCCGTTCGGTATCGGACAGGTTGGTAAGTCATTCCGTAACGAGATTACACCTGGTAACTTCACCTTCAGAACACGTGAGTTCGAGCAGATGGAGCTTGAGTTCTTCTGCGAGCCTGGAACAGATCTTGAGTGGTTTCAGTACTGGAGAGGCTTCTGCCGTGACTGGCTCATTTCCCTTGGAATCAAGGAAGAGGAGATGAGACTGCGTGACCATGATCCTGCAGAGTTGGCCTTCTACTCAAAGGGAACTACAGATATCGAGTTCTTATTCCCATTCGGATGGGGCGAGCTTTGGGGCATTGCTGATCGTACAGATTATGACCTCGGACGTCATCAGGAAGTTTCAGGACAGGATCTTACATACTTTGATGATCAGAAGAATGAGAAATATCTGCCATACGTTATCGAGCCATCACTCGGTGCTGACCGTGTAGTACTCGCTTTCCTTTGTGCAGCTTATGATGAAGAGGATATCGGTACACCGGAGAAACCGGATGTAAGAACAGTATTCCATTTCCATCCTGCACTTGCACCTGTAAAGATTGGAGTACTTCCGCTGTCAAAGAAGCTCAATGAGAGTGCTGAAAAAGTATTTGCACAGCTTTCAAAGACATACAACTGTGAGTATGATGACAGAGGAACAATCGGAAAGAGATATCGTCGTCAGGATGAAATCGGAACACCATTCTGCGTGACATATGATTTCGATTCAGAGGAAGACCATTGCGTAACAGTACGTGACCGTGACACAATGGAGCAGGAGCGTATTGCAATTGATGAGCTTGATGCTTATTTTGCAAAGAAATTTGAGTTTTAGAGTTAAAAATTAAGCAGAAGTGAACTACTGGAAATGCTTTTAGGTGGAGCCAATGGAGCAGGAGCAGTTAGGTCTGTCCGTGTTCAAAAAAATAGTATGAAACATAAGGGAAAAGATAATAAAAATTAGTTGATATTTGCTGAAATTATGGTATTATTAATGTGTGCATTTACATGAGTGCACACATTAATCAAGTATATGGATGGTTTTTTACCATACCAGAAATAAAATTTAGGAGGAATTGCAAAATGGCAAACAAGTGGGTATATACCTTCAAAGAGGGTAACATGACCATGCGTAATCTTCTCGGTGGTAAGGGTGCTAACCTCGCTGAGATGACAGAGATTGGACTTCCTGTACCACAGGGCTTCACAATCACTACTGAGGCTTGTACACAGTACTACGAGGATGGACGTAAGATCAATGATGAGATTATGGCTCAGACTATGGAAGGTGTAAAATGGATGGAAGAGGTTAACGGAAAGAAATTCGGTGACCTTAAGAATCCTCTTCTCGTATCTGTTCGTTCAGGTGCCAGAGCTTCAATGCCGGGTATGATGGATACAATCCTTAACCTTGGTCTTAATGATGATGTTGTTGCAGCTATGATCGCTGGTAACCCAGATCCAGCATTCGAGCGTTTCGTATATGATTCATACAGACGTTTCATCCAGATGTTCTCAGACGTTGTTATGGAAGTAGGAAAGAAATACTTCGAGCAGCTCATCGACAAGATGAAAGAGGACAGAGGTGTTAAATTTGACGTAGACCTTACAGCAGCTGACCTTAAAGAGTTAGCAGAGCAGTTCAAGGCTGAGTACAAGAATCAGTTAGGAACAGACTTCCCTTCAGATCCTGTAGAGCAGTTAAAGCTTGCTATCGAGGCTGTATTCCGTTCATGGGACAACCCACGTGCAAATGTTTATAGAAGAGATAACGATATCCCTTATTCATGGGGAACAGCTGTTAACGTAATGCCTATGGTATTCGGTAACTTAAATAACGAGTCAGGTACAGGTGTTGCATTCACACGTGATCCTGCAACTGGTGAGAACAAGCTTATGGGTGAGTTCCTTATCAATGCACAGGGTGAGGACGTTGTTGCCGGTGTTCGTACTCCAATGCCAATCGCTCAGATGGAGCAGGAGTTCCCAGAGGCATACGCTGATTTCCTTAATGTTTGTGAGACTCTTGAGAATCACTACCATGATATGCAGGATATGGAGTTCACAGTTGAGAACAAGAAGCTCTATATGCTTCAGTGCCGTAATGGTAAGAGAACAGCTCCAGCTGCTCTTAAGATCGCTTGCGATTTAGTAGATGAGGGACATAAGACACCAGCTGAGGCTGTTGCAATGATCGACCCTCGTAACCTTGATACATTATTACATCCACAGTTCGATGCTGCTGCACTTAAGGCTGCAACTCCACTTGGAAAGGGTCTTGGAGCATCTCCGGGAGCTGCTTGTGGTAAGGTTGTATTCACAGCTGACGATGCTGAGGCATGGGCTGAAAGAGGAGAGAAAGTCGTACTTGTACGTCTTGAGACATCTCCAGAGGACATCACAGGAATGAAGGCTGCTCAGGGTATCCTTACAGTTCGTGGTGGTATGACATCTCACGCAGCCGTAGTTGCACGTGGTATGGGAACATGCTGTGTATCTGGTTGTGGTGATATCAATATGGACGAGGAGAACAAGAAGTTCACACTTGCAGGACAGACATTCACAGAGGGATCTGAGATTTCTATCGATGGTACAACAGGTAACATCTACGCTGGAATCATCCCAACAGTTGATGCTTCAATCGCTGGTGAGTTCGGACGTGTTATGGCATGGGCTGATGAGTTCAGAAGACTTAAGGTTCGTACAAATGCAGATACTCCTGCAGATGCTAAGAAGGCTCGTGAGCTTGGTGCAGAGGGAATCGGACTTTGCCGTACAGAGCATATGTTCTTCGATCCAGAGAGAATCGCTGCATTCCGTGAGATGATCTGCTCTGATACAGTAGAGGAGAGAGAGACAGCTCTTAACAAGATTCTTCCATATCAGCAGGGAGATTTCGAGAAATTATACGAGGCTCTTGAGGGATGCCCAGTAACAATTCGTTTCCTTGATCCACCTCTTCATGAGTTCGTTCCTACAGAGGAGGCTGACATCGAGAAGCTTGCAAAGGCTAAGAATAAGTCAGTAGAGGAAATCAAAGCTATCTGTGAGTCACTCCATGAGTTCAACCCAATGATGGGTCATAGAGGATGCCGTCTTGCAGTTACATATCCTGAGATTGCTAAGATGCAGACAAAGGCTGTTATCCGTGCAGCTATCAATGTAAAGAAAGCTCATCCAGACTGGGATATCGAGCCTGAGATCATGATCCCATTAGTATGTGAGATCAAAGAGCTTAAGTTCGTTAAGAAGATTGTAGTTGAGACAGCTGACGCTGAGATCGCTGCTGCAAATGCTGACATCAAGTACCATGTTGGTACAATGATCGAGATCCCAAGAGCTGCTCTTACAGCTGATGAGATCGCTACAGAGGCTGATTTCTTCTGCTTCGGTACAAACGACCTTACACAGATGACATTCGGGTTCTCTCGTGATGATGCAGGTAAGTTCCTTAACGCTTACTATGACAACAAGATTTTCGAGAACGATCCATTTGCTAAGCTTGACCAGACAGGTGTTGGTAAATTAATGGAGACAGCTATTAAGCTTGGAAAGCCAGTTAATCCTAACCTTCACGTTGGTATCTGTGGAGAGCACGGTGGAGATCCTTCATCAGTTGAGTTCTGCCACAAGATTGGACTTGACTATGTTTCATGTTCACCATTCCGTGTACCAATCGCTCGTCTTGCTGCAGCACAGGCTGCTATCGCAGAGCAGGCAAAATAGACAAAGGTTCTAATTTAAAAGTCTATATATAAGATTTTGAAAGGGAAAGTATTTAATACTTTCCCTTTTTTTGACTGCCATCATGTATTTCACACCATAAAAACTACATTTCGCGCCGAGAGTATAGATTTTAGGCACTATATGTTGTATAATTGGTACTAGAAATACAAGTATATGTGATATGAATAGAGGACGAAGCACAGCTACAATGTATATATGAGCCGCCAGATATATAATGAGGGTACATTTCTCAACATTTTCATCGGTCTGCATTACCTTTTCAAGAGTGAGCTGGATGAGACGGAGCGTTTCTTCAATGGATGAGGTCATTTTTTCGGTTTCATTTTTAACCATCTCAAATTCATCTCTGAATGAAGTCAGGATGTTTTCGACCTCTGTAGAAAGCTCTGACATGGTTTTTGCTGTCTGGGCAAGACCTTCTGTCTGTCAATCCGCTATACTAAAATTAACTATATACTTACAGGAGGGCATAAAGCATGAACATACTTCTGATTAACGGAAGTCCAAAAGGCAAACGAAGCAATTCGTTAAGGCTTGCAAACAGCTTTATAGAAGGCTTCAAAGAAGGATATAAGAGCAAAAATGAAGCTATATCTATTGATGAAATGCATGTAGCCTCAATGAATGTAGGAGCGTGTAAGGGCTGCTTTGCATGCTGGCAGAAGACACCGGGGGTGTGCTGCATAAATGACGATATGCAGACTATTATTGGGAAAATGCTTGAAGCGGATGTTGTTGTGTGGTCGTTTCCTCTGTACTATTTTAGTGTGCCGGGAATACTAAAGAACGTAATTGACAGGCAGCTTCCCATGAGCCTGCCGTTTATGAGTACAAAGGATGACGGATACGGAAGCGGCAGCCATGATTGCAGATATGACATGGAAGGCAAAAGGCATGTGCTAATCTCTACCTGTGGCTTTTATTCTGCAGAGGGAAATTATGACAGTGTACTTCGGATGTTTGACCATTTCCTTGGAAAAGGGCATTATACAACCATATTTTGTGGTCAGGGTGAGCTGTTTCGTGTAAAAGAGCTGTCAAAGAGGACTGACGAATATCTGGCTACGGTAAAAAGTGCCGGGGCAGAATATGCCATCACAGGAAAAATATCTGAAAAAACAGAAGCGGCGCTCCATACTCTTTTATATCCAAGGGATGTATTTGAAAGTATGGCGGATGCCAGCTGGGGAATCAGCAGGACAACAGGAGAAAAGGAAGCGGATGACCTTGTTTTCACCAGACAGATGGCTGCATTATACAATAAGGATACCTATGACGGAAAGGAACGCGTGCTTGAGATATGCTATACCGATTTGAAGCACACATACCAAATAAAGCTTGATGATAAAGGTAGTGAGGTGCTTACTGACCAAAGCCTTGCCGCGACTACACGCATAGATACGCCTTTTACGGTATGGTCGGCTATTTCCCGAGGCGAGATAGGTGGCGCAGAGGCATTGGGAAAGCAGATGTATACGGTGACAGGTGATTTTTCCTTGATGGTAAACTGGGATAAATTTTTTGGAAGTTCATCGGCAGTCAAAGAGGCAGAAAAAACATCACAAGGTGTGGAGGTGCAGAAAAATCCATCCATGATGACAATGCTCATACCATGGATTACGTTTTGGATAGCAGTTTCTGTCAATACTGAAAAGGGTTCTGTGATTGCTCTTTTGGTGGCATCCGCTATACCTTTTATTATGAGAAAACATAAATTTGTAATATGGGATCAGCTCTCAATTGTTGCTGTTGCTATACTTTCTGCGATTGCAAGCCTGACAGGAGCAGGTGACATATCAACAGATATCGGATATCTGGTGTTTGGGCTGTTCTGGCTGGTTTCATGCCTGACAAAGGAGCCTTTATGCGCAACATATGTGAAATACAATTATGGCGGTGAAGCCGCACATAAAAATCCTCTCTTTATGAAGACGAATTATATACTTGCGGCGGCATGGGGAGTATTATACGTGTTGACAGCAGTGTGGACATTTCTGCTGAAAAAGGCAGGTGTTGGAGCTACACTTATTGTCGTAAACAATCTGATGCCTGTATTGATGGGCATATTTACCGGATGGTTTGAAAAATGGTATCCTGCAAGGCTTGCAAGAGGCTCAAAAAAGCAGTAATTCGTAAGATTTTTTTAATGTTTTATGTATTCTATTTACTTTAGGTGGATAGAAGAGTACTCTTTAGAAAACGTACTCATAGTAGTGCTTATAAATAAAGAAAGAGGTATATCATAATGAAGAAAAAACTGATTACAATTGTAATAGGAGCTATGCTTTGCGCCGGCTTGTTTGCAGGCTGCGGACAGAGCGATACAAAGCAGGATAAGGCAGCAGGCACCGAAAGTGCAAAGCAGGCTGATACCAAGGATGAAGGTGAAAAGGGCTCACAGGAAGAGAAGGAGCTTACAGGAACAATCGATGACATAAAGGACTTCATGTTTGTAGTGACTGATGATAAGGATACACCATACAGCTTTACCTTCGATGAGAAGCCTGACGGACTCGAGGGTGTTGCAAGTGGAGATAAGGTGAATGTTAAGTATACAGGTACTATTTCAGAGGTGGATCCGTTTGATGGGAAGATAATATCTATTGAGAAGGCAGAATAAGGACAATAAGCAGGGAAGGATAGGAGCTTTGTGAAAGGGCAAAAGGCATATGGAGTGATTCAATAATTGAAGTGTTATAAGGCAATAAAAAAGAACTCTTTGAGGGCAATGTCATTAAGTTAAGAATTTTGACATGGCCCTTGGGAGTCCTTTTTGCATTATATACATATTGTTTAGTTTATTTATTTTTTCTGTTTCTGATATGCACCTCAGGTATGGCAACATTGTCATAGCTGATAGGTGCATTTTCTTTATCAGCGTCCTCGTGGCTTTCGGTGCTTTTTACGTGCACCTCAGGTATTGCCACGTTGTCAAAAGTTAAATCGTAATTATGTTTTTCTTTTTCTTCTCTGTTTTTAAATATTTTTTTCAGTTTTTCAAACATATTTTTCTCCGGTTGTTTTACAGTAGGTTTATAAAGAATGTGATTACAAGGCTGTTTAAAAAGTCGGCAAACAGGCTTCCTACGAGCGGTATGAGCAGATATGCCTTGATGGACGGCACATATTGGTCGCAGACAGCCTGCATATTTGCCATGGCGTTTGGTGTGGCTCCGGTTCCGAAGCCGCAGGTGCCTGATACAAGTATGGCTGCATCGTAGTCGCGCCCCATGATGTTGAACTCGATAACATACGTGAATATGATTATGAGAAGCACCTGTGCTGCAAGCAGTATGACGAGTGTGAGAGCGAGTGATGCAAGCTCCCAGAGCCTTAGTGTGATCATTGCCATGCCTAGGAATAGAGAGAGGCTTATACCTCCCAGGTCATTTATCTCTCCCATATGGATGGTGGCGATTCCTGTGTACTCACATATGTTTCGCATGAGTGCGGCTGCGAGCATCGCTCCTATATATATTGGGAAAGTGAGCCCAGTTTTTGTGAGAAGCATTGTAAAGATGGTTCCGACACCTATTGCCAGGATAAGCTGGAATACGGAATCAGCGTACATATTTGTGTGGCGCTCATGCTTTTTCTCATCCTCCACCAGCAGGCTGTCGTCCTCGTTTGCTGCTGTATTAAGCAGGCTATGCTTTTCGATCAGTCTTTTTCCAAGAGGTCCGCCTATCAGGCTTCCAAAGATGAGACCGAAGGTAGCTGCGGCTGTACAGATGGTCGTGGCACCCTTTATGTTCAAGTCCTCTAGCACCGGGCCAAAGGCTCCTGCGGTGCCATGTCCGCCAACCATAGGAATAGAGCCGGTGCACATGCCGATTAGCGGATTCAGGTTTAAGAGCTTTGCAAGCCCCACGGCGGTTAAGTTTTGTAATATGATAAGTACTATAACCAGTCCCAAGAATACGATGAGCGATTTGCCTCCGCTTTTTAATACCTTGAGATTTGCCTGAAAGCCTACAGATGTGAAGAAGAATACCATGCAGACCTCGCGCAGTGTGTCATTAAAGGAAAATTCTGCGATTCCTGTGACATAGCATATGCATGTCATGATGGCAAAAATCAGTCCGCCTATGACAGGCGCCGGAATACAGAATTTCTGAAGAAAATATATTTTCTTTTTTAAATAGTTTCCAAGTAGTAGTACAAGCACGGCAACGGCCAGTGTCTGGTACATGTCAAGTTGTATTTTCATGTGTTACCTTTCAATTTTAATTGATTATATTCTTGTTATTTTCTTATTAAATTTTGAATATTATATATTGAGCTAAAAATTAATTCGCGAATTAATTTGTGCTATATCCACAGGCTTTATAATACCTTTTCGCTCCATCGTGAAATGGAATAGGTATATCGTCTGTTGCAAAGTCATATGTCAGCTCAAGCTTAAGAGAGTTGGAGTAGGAGATCTCATTTTCTTTTTCAAACAGGAGCGATGTAAGCTGCTCAATTGTATCATCGGATACATCAGCCTTTGTGATAAGCACAGATTTTACACCTATTGTGTTTATATCTGTGGTCTGGCCTGTGTATGTGCCGGCAGGTATGACTTCGCTTGTGTATGCCAAGCTGCTTTCAAGCATCTTGCTTATCACAGTATCAGTCAGCGGGATAAGCCTTATGTCGCATTCCTTTGAGAGCTCATCTATGACAGTGGTGGTGAGTCCTGCAGTGCAGAAGAAGGCATCTATATCACCGGCTTTTAGTTCTTTTGTGGCCTCGATATAGTCCAGGTTTTTGGTGGCAACAAGGGATGATGGCATACCGGCGAACTCAAGAATCTGTGTGGCGTTTCGCTCGGTACCGGATTCCTCTGCTCCGATGCTTACAGTGTGTCCTGACAGGTCGTCAAGAGTCTGTATGTTTGAATCAGCGCGGACCACAAGCTGACAGGTCTCGGTGTAAAGCCCTGCTATAGCCCTTAAATCTTCATTTGTCTTGTAGGCATCGGCTATCAGGTCTGCCTGTGCGAGGCCTATCTCTATATAGCCATCGGATAAAAGTCTTATATTGGCATTAGAGCCGGCTGTTGTACGGACCTTGCAGGTAAAGTCATAGCCCTGTTCATTGGCAAGCTCCGTAAATGTATTTGCAAATGAATAGTACATTCCACCGATATCGGCTGCTCCGAAGCGTATTGTGCTGCCGGAGGTGGTGCAGCCTGTCAGGGCGAAGAGTACTATGCAAAGCATGATACTGATTTTTTTCTTCATATTTTTTCTTTATCCTTTCACTTTTTCATAATTGCTATGAATATTTTACAAAAAATTTTCTAATATGAAAAGATTAAATTTAAATTTTTCTTAAATTCCATAGACTTGTTATTGGAAAAATAATATAATAAATTAGTTGTAGAAAATATTTTGAAGGAAGGAAATTTATTTATGGAAATCTTTGATATTATCAAGTCTGTTATATTTGGAATTGTGGAGGGCATTACAGAGTGGCTGCCTATAAGCAGCACCGGCCACATGATTCTTCTGAATGAGATTTTACCACTTAGAATAGGAAAGAACCCGGACGATTTTTACAGTATGTTTGAGGTGGTTATCCAGCTTGGAGCCATTTTGGCGGTTGTTGTTTTGTTCTGGAGCCAGATCTGGCCATTCGGCAGGAAGAATAACAAAGCTCCTCTTGCAAAGACCGGTGTCGGTGCATGGGTCAAGACTGATATATTCGTGCTGTGGTTTCATATTCTTGTTTCAACTATTCCGGCAGCTATTATCGGAGTGCTTTTTGATGATGTATTCGAGAGACTGTTTTACAATTTCCAGACAGTAGCTATCATGCTTATACTCTTTGGTATCGCTTTTATTGTGATTGAGACCAGACATAATGGCAAGTCTGCCAAGATTGATTCACTTGTCGACATAAGCTACACGACTGCGCTTATGATTGGAATTTTCCAGCTTATTGCAGCTGTTTTTCCGGGTACATCACGTTCAGGCGCTACTATTGTCGGAGCTCTCTTAATTGGTGTTTCAAGGACTGTTGCTGCTGAGTATACATTTTTCCTTGCTATTCCGGTTATGTTTGGTGCGAGTCTTCTGAAACTTGTTAAATTTGGATTTCATTTTACAGGGGAAGAGGCTGCTATTCTGATTATCGGGATGATTGTGGCATTTGTTGTTTCACTTATTGTTATCAAATTTCTGATGGGCTACATAAAGAAGCACAACTTTATTGTGTTTGGATGGTACCGTATAGTTCTTGGTGCGATTGTGCTGCTTTGTGGTATCGCAGGGCTTCTCTAAATACATTTTGACGCAATTTTGCAGGAAGAGGGTTTAAGACATGCATGATGAATTGACAGCAAATGATATAAAGAAAATGGAGGACGAGATAGAGTACAGAAAACTCGTTGTCAGAAAGAAGGCTCTTGATGACGTAAAGGTGGCGAGAGCCCAGGGTGACTTGAGTGAGAACTTCGAGTACAAGGCCGCAAAGCAGTTTAAGAACCAGAATGAGAGCCGTATCAGATATCTTGAGAAGATGATTAAGACTGCCGTTGTCATATCCGATGAGTCAAAGGATGATGAGGTGGGTATGTTCAATACGGTTGATGTGTATTTTGAGGATGATGATGAGACTGAGACATACAAGATTGTCACAACCGTAAGGGGCAATTCCTTAAAGAATCTGATAAGCAAAGAGTCACCGCTTGGTGCCGCTATATTCGGGCACAAGGTGGGTGACAGGTGTGAGGTAAAGGTAAATGATGATTACTCATACTTTGTTAAGATAATGAAAATAGAAAACACTGTCGACGACGGCAGTGATGATTTGCGTAAATTTTAATCTGGATTTAATTTTTGCGTTTTATAGGGATTTCAAAAGATTAATATGTTTATGATTAATCTCAGAAATGGGGAGATTTACGTGATTAAATTAAAAACTTTTGGCAGCTTTACGGTAGGTAATGACTTAACATCTGTCCAGGAAGGGGCATGGCGGTCTAAGAAGCTTGAAAAGCTGTTTGTATATCTGGCGATAAACAGAAACAGAGGTGTCTGTATAGAAGACATTTCAAAGGCTATATGGCAGGTTGAGGAGGAGACTGATAATCCGGTAGGTGCCCTTAAAAATCTGGCATACAGACTCAGGAAGGCCCTAAGAGATGCTTCTTTTGACGAAGAGTGCATAGTCTCTGTAAGAGGCGGATTGTACAAATGGAACGATGATGTGGAAGTATCCATTGATGTCGAAGAGTTTGACAGATATATAAATGAGGCAGAGTTTGCATTTAGCAGGAGCAAGGAGACAGCTATTGAAAGCTATGAGAAGGCCATAGCACTTTATAACGGTGATTTCCTATCGCGCCTGACTGATACCCATTGGTTTATGACGCTCAATGCATTTTACCATTCCAGATACGTAAATACAGTAAAGGCTCTGGCAGAGCTGTATATTGATACAGGCTGCTATGAGAAGCTTGAGCAGCTTTGCACCAAGGCGGTTGTATATGAACGTTCGGATGAGCAGATATACTCATATCTGATTTTGGCACGCATGCGTACCAAAAAGGTACAGATGGCTTTTGATACTTATGAGACAGCCAAGGCTATTATGGACAATGATCTGGGGGTTAGAAAGACTGTCATGCTCAACAAGGTGTATGAGGAGCTTTTATCAGTCACAAAGGGTGTTTCAAGCTACAATATAGATGAAGTGAAGGACGATATCAGTGAGGAGAGCATGAATGGCGTTTTCATGTGCGGATATCCTGTGTTCAAGGAGATCTATCATCTGGAGGTCAGAAAGAGTGCACGCTCTACGGTTCCGGAGAGTCTGGTGCTTGTCACTGTTGTGCCAATGTATAGCAGTCAGCCGGATAAGAATCACAGTCAGATGAAGGATTCCATGCTTACACTTGAAAGAGCACTTAGAAAGTGCCTGCGTGTGGGTGATGTGGCGGCAAAGTACAGTGACTCGCAGTACATTGTGCTTTTGTCGAAGTGCTCATGCGATACAGCCTCCGATGTCATGAAGCGTATTATCGATAGGTTCAATCATACATGTGACACACATAGTAATATGACGATACAATTTGATATTGAGCCGGTTAGCTGCTACAGCAGTTTTGTGACTGATAAAAAAATGGAGAAAATATATGGTTAAGAAAGTAATTAGATTTATAGTTCTGATAATTGGTCTGTCTCTTGTGGCTTATTCGGGTTATCATCTGTTTAAGATTTATTCTGACTATAATACCTCGGATAAGACATATGAGAAGCTGCAGGATGAGTATGCAGTGGACGATTCAAAGAAGAATGATGACAGCAGTGAAGCACAGTCGCCGTGGTATGATGATATAGATATTGATTTCGCCGGTCTAAGGAGCGAAAACCCTGATGTGGTTGGCTGGATTTATTTTGAGAATGAGGATATCAGCTACCCTGTCATGTATTCGGGGGATAACAGCTATTACCTCAGAAAGACCTTTAAGAGAGAGCATGCCACTGCAGGTTCCATCTTCCTTGAGGGTTCAAACAAGACTGATTTCAGCGACTGTCATACAATCATTTATGGACACAATATGAAAAACCTGTCGATGTTTGGAAAGCTTAAGTACTATAACCGTGATGAGAATTACTATGACAGCCATCAGTATTTCCAGATACTTGTCGATGGAAAAAAGTATAGGTACCAAATTTTCTCATATGAAACGGTAAGTGATGACAGTGATGAGTATACTGTGGGCTTTGAGCCTGACGAGACATTTGGCAAATTCGTACAGAGGATGGCTGCCTCATCAATGAAGGATACAGGCATAGTCCCGACAAAGGATGACAAGGTTGTGACTCTTTCAACCTGTTCCACAAGCGGTGAGACATACAGGTTTGTGGTACATGGTGTGAGAGTTGATGAGCATTGATAATGAAAACAGGTGTATAATATGAAAAAAGAAGATGAATTACTTAAAGAGCTTATGATTGAAGAATAGGGGATATGATATATGTATGCAGTGATTACAGGAGCAAGCTCAGGAATAGGTGAGCAGTTTGCAAAGAGACTTGCGAAGGAGGGGTATGACCTGATTCTTGTTGCCAGAAGGCGGGAGAGGCTTACAGCTCTTTCTGATAAGCTTAAAGCCACGCATAAGGAGCTTAAGTGTGATATTTTTACCGCGGATCTGATGCAGCTTGATGAGTGTCAGAGACTTTCGGACTATCTCGAGGAAAAAGACATAGAAATATTTATAAACAACGCAGGCTACGGTGATTGCGGTCTGTTTGAGGAGACTGATATAGCTAAGGAAATGGGCATGATAGATGTCAACGTGCGTGCTGTACACTTCCTGACGAAAAAGCTTTTAAAACAGATGAGGGTAAAGGACAGAGGTTTTATCTTAAATGTGGCAAGCTCTGCGGGTCTTATTCCTGCCGGTCCGTACATGGCTGCTTATTATGCCTCTAAGGCATATGTTGCGAGCCTTTCAAGGGCTGTTGCATGTGAGCTTCGACAGAGCCACAGCCATGTGTATGTGGGGTGTCTGTGTCCGGGACCGGTTGATACAGAGTTCAATGATGTGGCGAATGTGCGATTTGCGCTGAAGGGGATTTCCGCTGAATACTGCGCCAATTATGCCATAGACCGTATGATGAAGCACAAAACGGTCATAGTGCCTACTCTCAGGATGAAGCTTGCTACAACCTGTGGCAGATTTCTGCCACAATCTTTGTATATAAAGATTGTTTCACATCAGCAAAAGAAAAAATGGCACATTGACTAAAAAGTCTTTGAAAATTGGTTGAATTGCCCTATTTACAGTTATTGTAAATTTTATTATAATGTATACGAAAATAAACGAAAAAGGATAGTATTATGAAATTAGGAGCGATTTATTCAAAGGAAAAGACAACATTTACACTGTTTTCGCCTGTTGCGGACAGTGTTTTTGTTATTTTTTACGATAAGGGAAATGATTCGGCCGAGACAGGCAGGCTTGAGATGGTGCGCGGAGAGGGAGAGCTTCGCAGTATTTTTTCTGCTACGGCAGAGGGTAATCTGAATGGTGTTTATTATACATATGAGGTTCACACCCCAGATGGCACATTCAGCTCGCATGATCCGTATGCAAGAGCCTGCGGTGTAAATGGGCACAGGTCTATGGTTATTGACCTGTCAAAGACTGATCCTGATGGATTTGCAGATGAGGACAGGCCAAAGCTTGCAGACCCCATGAGCATGGTTATCACTGAGGTGTCTATCGCGGATGTGTCTGCCGATGCATCTGCTCATTCTAGGTATCCGGGTAAGTTTAAGGCTTTTACTGAGGATAAGATTCTTTCGTATTTCAAGGATATGGGAGTGACACATCTGCAGCTTATGCCGTCGTATGATTTTGCCAGCATTGACGAGAGTGATTCCTTAAAGGAGCAGTATAACTGGGGCTATGATCCGTACAATTACAATGTGCCGGAGGGCTCTTACTCGACAGATCCGTTTAATGGAGCCGTGAGAGTGAGAGAGTATAAGGAGATGGTACACTCGATTCATGAGGCGGGTCTTGGTGTAATCATGGATGTGGTTTACAATCATACCTTCAATGTTCATGACAGCTGCTTTTACAAGACTGCGGGCAATTATTTCTACCGTATGCTGGATGCTGCAAAGTACTCTGATGCATCAGCCTGTGGCAATGAAATAGCCTCAGAGAAGCCTATGGTCAGAAAATATATCATTGATTCGCTGTGCTACTGGGCGAGTGAGTATCATATTGATGGCTTCAGGTTTGATCTGATGGGAGTGCTTGATATCGAAACCTTAAACGAAGCCAGAAAAGCTCTCTTAAAAATAAATCCTGATATAATAATGTACGGAGAGGGCTGGACAGGTGGAGAGAGCACTCTGCCGGAATCAGAGCGTGGCATGAAAATAAATGCTCCAAGGACACCGGGCATCGGCATGTTTTCGGATGATATACGTGATGCGGTAAAGGGACATGTGTTCTATATGGATGAACTGGGCTTTGTCAATGGAGCTGCAGACAGAGGTGAAGAGCTAAAGCAGGCTGTTACGTGCGCTAAGTGGGCCAAATCGCCTATGCAGTCGATTAACTATCTGTCATGTCACGACAATTATACTCTCTGGGACAGGTTTATTATATCCAATTCACATGAGAGTGAAGAGATGCGTATCCGTATGAATAAGCTTGCAGCAGCCATCCTTTTTACAGCGCAGGGGATTCCGTTTTTCCTGCATGGAGAGGAGTTTGCGAGAACAAAGATTAGTGAGGCTGATGGTGCTCCTGTAGAGAACAGCTATTGCAGTCCTCTCTCTGTCAATGCAATAGATTATGACAGGGCTGAGCAGTTTTCGGACCTTAAAGCCTACTATAAGGGGCTTATAGCATTAAGAAGGGCTCACAAGTCATTTTATCTTGACACAGTAGATGAGATTAAGAAATCCGTACATTTCATGGATGATATGCCTGATGGCGTTGTAGCATATACTATTGATAACGATACAGAGAAGGTGTTCGTAGCTTACAATGCCGGTAAAAATAAAATCACAATTAAACTTGCAGATGCTTTGTGGGAGGTTCTCGCAGATGAAGCTTCTGCGGGAGATAAAGCTCTTTATACAATAAAAGACCAGGCAATAATACCTGGGGTATCATGCCTGGTTGCAGTTTGCAAATGTTAGTGAGTTGATTTATTTATGTAGCTTGTCTTGTATTTTGAATAAACGATTTTCTGGCTGCGATACAGGCCAAAGTATCCTGACAGCATATAGCTGAATGGGATTGCCAAAAGAAAGTACGGCATGCCGTCGTAGCCAAACAGCTCAAAGCTGATGAGCAGCGATGTAATAGGACAATTGGTGACACCACAGAACAGTGAAATCATACCGACAGCTGCACACAGCGATGGCTCAAAGCCTGTCAGGTTGCCGAACAGGCATCCAAAGGTTGCGCCTATGAAAAAGGATGGTACAATCTCGCCGCCCTTAAAGCCTGCGCCAAGAGTTAGTGCGGTGAAGATGATTTTTAGCAGAAATGCTTCAGGTCTGACAGAACCGTCTATACTGCTTTGGATGACACTCATTCCTGTGCCGTTGTAGGTCTGGTTTCCTACAAGCATAGTTGCTATGATGACAAAGCAGCCACCAATGAATACTCTTGTATATTTGTTTGGCAGATATTTTTTGTACAGCGCCTCACCTGAGTGAAGGGCCACACAGAAGAGTATGCTTACGAGTGCGCACAGTATTGCAAGCGCAGATATTTTTACTGAGTTTAAAATAGTAAAGTCCGGTATGTTTTCAATAGCAAAAAATTCATTTGTAACATTGAAGTATGATGCGATACCGTGAGCGATGAGGGAGCTTATCACACATGGAACGAGTGCTATATAATACATGACACCGACGCTTATCATCTCCATGGAGAAAATAGCGGCTGCCATCGGAGTGCCAAACAATGCACTGAATGCAGCGCTCATGCCACACATAATCATGACATGCTTGTCCTTTTCATCAAATCTAAATACCCTGCCTATAGAGCTTCCGATGCTGCCTCCCATCTGCAGAGCAGCACCCTCACGGCCGGCAGAGCCACCGAACAGGTGAGTGATAAGTGTGGATACAAATATAAGAGGGGCCATTTTAAAGGGCACCTTGTCGCCTGAATGGATAGCTGATATTACCAGATTGGTTCCGGTGTCGTTATCGTCTTTACACAGATGATAGAGTCCTACAATGGCAAGTCCGCCGATTGGCAGAAAGTAAATGAGCCAAGGGTATTTCATTCTGAAATCGGTTACGACCGACAGGGCAAAATAAAAGGCGGTGCCGCAGCCTCCTGCGACTATGCCGACAACGATAGAAAAGATTACCCATTTAATGGATGTTATAAGACGTTTCGTATTATGCTTTACCTTATGCACAATCAATTGCCTGGTTGTTTCATTCATTATGTTACACCTCTTTTAAACTTTTTATTAATTTGATATTAACATTAACTAATTTAATTTACAAGTTGCACTTTATGATGTTATAATAACTAAATAAAGCGAAAATATCATATGATTTCATATGTATATTATATATTATTTTAAAATACAGGCTCACGCAACCAAACAATGAGTATACAACAAAAGGGAGGAAAAATAACATGAGAACTAGCGGTGTATTAATGCCAATCTCATCACTGCCATCACAGTATGGTATAGGAACTATGGGAAAGGAGGCAAAGCGTTTTGTCGATTTCCTTGAGAAGGGAGGTCAGACTTACTGGCAGATTCTTCCAATCTGTCCTACCAGCTATGGAGATTCTCCATACCAGTCATTTTCAAGCTTCGCAGGCAATCCTTATTTTATCGATCTGGAGCTTTTATGCAAGGACAAGCTTCTGACAAAGAAGGAGTGCGAGTCATATAAGTGGGGCAAAAAGCCACAGTATGTAGACTATGGCATCATGTATGTCAACAGATATGCTCTTTTAAGAAAGGCATATGAGCGTTTTTCAAAGAAAACACCGGCTGACTATGAAGCATTCTGCAGTAAAGAGGCAGAGTGGCTTGATGAGTACACACTCTTTATGGCATTAAAGGATGCCAATGGCGGAGTGGCATGGAGCGAGTGGGATGATGCTCTTAAGTTTAGAAAGCCTGAGGCTATAGAAGAAGCAAAGGAGAAGTATGCTGATGATATTGCCTTCTACAAGATGCTCCAGTATCTCTTCTTCAAACAGTGGACTGCCTTAAAGGCATATGCTAATGAAAAGGGCATAAGAATTATCGGAGATGTACCTATTTATGTTGCCATGGATTCGGCAGATGTATGGGCTAATCCTACACAGTTCTATCTCGATAAGGACTTAAATCCAATCGAGGTGGCAGGATGTCCTCCTGATGCCTTCTCAGCTGACGGACAGCTTTGGGGCAATCCTCTTTTCAGATGGGATGTTATGAAGAAGGACAGCTACAGCTGGTGGACAAAGCGTATCAGTGCTATGGCAAAGCTTTATGATATCGTGCGAATCGATCATTTCAGAGGTTTTGATTCATTCTATGCTATTCCTGCAAAGGATGATACGGCAAAGAACGGTGTATGGAAAGATGGACCTGGCATGGATTTATTCAACGTGCTTGAGAAGAAGCTTGGTAAGCTTCCTATCATCGTGGAGGATCTCGGCTTCCTCACACCTTCCGTAAAGAAGCTTTTAAAGGATTCAGGCTTCCCGGGCATGAAGGTTATCCAGTTTGCCTTCGATTCAAGAGAAGACAGCGATTATCTGCCACATAACTATCCGCAGCACTGTGTTGTATACACAGGTACCCATGACAATGACACAGTTATGGGCTGGATGAAGACAGCTCCAAAGGATTGCGTAAGGTTTGCAAAGGATTACTTAAACCTCACAAAGGAGGAGGGCTACAACTGGGGCATGATGCGTGCGGCATGGTCATCAGTTGCCGATATGGCTATTGTTCCTATGCAGGATCTGCTTGGACTTGATTCAAAGGCTCGTATCAACATTCCTTCAACTACCGGTGGCAACTGGCAGTGGAGAGCTACTCCTGAGCAGATAGACAATAAGCTTGCAAAGAAGCTCCACAAGTGTATGCAGATGTACGCACGTCTGCGCGAGGAGCCTGAGGAGGCTTCTGACAAATCAGATGCTAAAGAAACAGCTGATACTTCTACAAGCAAGACAGCAGGATGTGAGAAAAAGGCTGCTAAGTAGTTTGGTTTAAAATACTATATGTTATTACAAAAGACCACAGGTTATCTGTTTTGAAGCCTGTGGCCTTTTTATGTGTAATAATTCAAAGAGTAGGTGAATACACTTTGATTATAGAATAAAGTGTATGGAGGAAGCTTTTATGGGCAGTAATATGGACAGTAAAGAGTTTGATTTATATAAAGATATCAGATGCCGCACAAACGGCGAGATTTACATAGGTGTCGTCGGTCCTGTGCGCACAGGCAAGTCCACATTTATAAAGCATTTCATGGAGCTTTGTGTAATCCCGAAGATGGACAATGAGTATGCTAAAAAGCGTGCGGTCGATGAACTGCCGCAATCAGGCAAAGGAAAGACTATTATGACGACTGAACCGAAATTTATTCCACAGGATGCGGTTACTATCAGTCTGGATGATGGCAGCGCTGTGAAGGTACGCCTTGTGGACTGTGTGGGCTTTACAGTGGGGGATGCTGTCGGTTATCTCGAGGAGGACGGCGAGCGTATGGTCAAAACACCATGGTTCGACGAGGATATACCTTTTGAGGAGGCTGCAGTTGTAGGTACAAAAAAGGTAATAGAGGAGCATTCGACAGTGGCTGTGCTTGTAACCACCGATGGCAGCATAGGCGATATAAAAAGACAGAGCTATGAGGCGGCAGAAAGAGAAACCGTCATGCAGCTTGAGTCTTCAGGAAAGCCATTTGTAATTGTGGTAAATACTACAAAGCCTTTTGCGGCAGAAACGAGACTTTTATGCGAGTCACTTAGCAGAGAGTATAAAGCGGCTGCCATTCCTATAGACTGTGAAAAGCTTTGCATGGGACAGATTACAGATATCATGGAAAAGCTCTTATATGAATTTGCAGTCACGAGAGTGGACTATGATATACCGAAATGGGTGCAGCTTCTGCCTTATGACAATCATGTAAAGCAGGCTGTAATTACATATGCAAAGACTTTTCTTGCAAGGGCTTCAAAGCTGAAGGATGTCGCACAGATGAGCACAGATATGCCTGAATCGGATGGGGATATATTAAAAGCGGTATCTCTTGCCGGGATGGGGCTGTCTGATGGTGTGGTAAAGGTCAAAATTGAGATTGCAGAGAAGTACTACTACGAGAATATTTCCGCGCTGTGCGGTGTAACTATTTCCGGGGAAAAGGAGCTGATTTCCCTGATTCTTTCACTCACTGAGGAAAAGAATGAATACGAAAAGATTAAGGATGCTTTTTCATCGGTGCAGCAGAAGGGTTACGGTGTTGTGATGCCACAGTTGTCTGATATCAGAATGGAGGAACCGGTGCTTATAGCCCATGGAAATAAGTTTGGCGTAAAAATGAAGGCTATTTCACCGTCAATACATATGATAAGGGCTAATATCGAGACCGAGATAGCGCCGATAGTCGGAAGCAGGGAACAGGCAGAGGATCTGATAGATTACATCAAAAATGGTGAAAACAGTGACAGTGGAGTCTGGAAGACCAATATTTTTGGAAAGTCTGTCGGTGAGCTTATGGAGGACGGAATAAGAAGCAAAATAATGCAGATGGATGATGAATGTCAGATAAAGCTTCAGGAAACCATGCAAAAGATTGTGAATGACTCAAATGGCGGCATGATTTGTATAATTATATAATGATATGAGGGTCAAAAGGTTTTGACCCTTTAATCATATAATTGTTGATTGGTAATTAGAGTAAAATCACTATATTTTACGAAATATAAGTTGACTATATAGCATAAAGATAGCATAATGATACATAAAGACTGATTTCTTTGCGGAAAGAGAGAAAAAAAGCGAAAGAGAGTAGGTTACATGCAGATAATTTTTATACATCACAGTTGTTTTCTTGTTGAACTGGATGACAAGGTGCTTATATTTGATTATTTTGATGGAGACAAGGTTCAGGGTATGCATTTTACCGGAAAGCTGCCATCTTATGAGCCGGATACAAAAATCTATATGTTTGCAAGTCACAGCCACAAGGATCATTATGATATGGATATTTTGCGTCTGACTGACAAATATCCGAATATACATTATGTTTTTTCAAAGGATATCCGTATCAGTCCGCATTTTTTATCAAAGCATGGCATTGATCCCGCTGTCAGGGACAGGGTGACATTTGTTTCACCTGACAATACATATCATGTGGATGATCTGGACATAATGACACTTAGATCCACCGATGCCGGTGTGGCATTTTATGTTGCCTCAAACGGTGTGAGCCTGTTTCATGCCGGTGATTTAAACGACTGGGAGTGGGATGGTGCAGGAGACCTGATAAACGGCAGAGTGCGCAGAGCCTTCAGGCATGAGATAAAAAAGCTTTCGGAAAAACCAATAAACGTGGCATTTTTCCCGATGGATCCAAAGCTTATGGAATATCAGTTCAAGGGCTTTGATTTCTTTTTACAAAATACCTCGGCAGAGTTTGTGTTTCCTATGCACATGTGGCAGGACTACAGCGGTATTACTGAATACAAAAAGAGGCTGAGCAATAAGGAAATGGCTGACAGGGTGATTGAGATTGAACGTGAAAATCAGACGTTCGCTTTTGGAGAGAACTATTGAATTATTTCACAAATTCATTTATAATAAATTAGTTCAATAAATTTAGGAGGGTAATTATGGGGGACTTTTTCATGTGCGTAGCACAATATGTTATTATTATGATTGTTTTGGCGGCCATAGGCTTTTGCGGGGCGCTGATTGGGGTAAAGCTTCGTAAAATGAAGGACGCAAAGACAAAAGAATAGGAGATTCAAGTAATGAAGAAGAGTTATGGCGTTAACGAATTACGTCGTATGTACCTTGAGTTCTTTGAGAGCAAGGGACATCTCGCAATGAAGAGTTTTTCACTGGTGCCTCACAATGACAACAGTCTGCTTCTTATTAATGCAGGTATGGCACCGCTTAAACCATATTTTACAGGACAGGAGGTTCCGCCAAGACGTCGTGTGACTACATGTCAGAAGTGCGTCAGAACAGGTGATATCGAGAATGTAGGTAAGACAGCTCGTCATCTTACATTTTTTGAGATGCTCGGAAACTTCTCGTTTGGTGATTATTTCAAGCATGAAGCAATCGCATGGTCATGGGAGTTTTTGACAGAGGTGCTCGGTCTTGAGAAGGACAGGCTTTATCCTTCCATCTACGGTGAGGATGATGAGGCATTTGATATCTGGACTAAGGAAGTAGGAGTGCCGGGAGATCGTATTACACGTTTCTACAGAGATCCAAAGACCGGTGAGTGTGACAACTTCTGGGAGCATGGCGCAGGTCCTTGCGGTCCTTGCTCTGAGATTTACTACGACCGCGGTGAGAAGTACGGCTGTGGCAAGCCTGATTGTAAGGTAGGCTGTGACTGTGACCGTTTCATGGAGGTGTGGAACAATGTATTCACACAGTTTAACGGTGACGGACACGGTGGATACACTGAGCTTGAGCACAAGAACATTGATACAGGTATGGGACTTGAGCGTCTTGCTGTTGTAATGCAGGATGTTGATTCGGTATTCGATATTGATACAATGAAGGCTATCCGTGACAAGGTCTGCGAGCTTTCAGGCAAGAAATATCATGTCGATGAGATGGACGATGTTTCTATCCGTCTTATCACAGACCATATCCGTTCGTCTACATTCCTAATTTCTGACGGAGTTATGCCATCTAACGAGGGCAGGGGCTATGTGCTTCGCCGTATCATCAGACGTGCCGCTATGCATGGACGTACACTTGGCATACAGGGAGCATTCCTTGGTAAAATCGCGCAGGTTGTCATTGATGAGAGTAAGGATGGCTATCCGGAGCTTGAGGAGAGAAAGGATTTCATTCTTAAGGTGCTCACTCAGGAAGAGGAGAAGTTTGCGAAGACTATCGACCAGGGACTTGGTATCCTCGCAGATATGGAAGAGCATATGAAGGCTGACGGAGTCAAGGTGCTTTCAGGAGAGGATGCATTCAAGCTTTACGATACATACGGCTTCCCTGTAGACCTCACTGCAGAGATTCTCGAGGAGAAAGGCTTCACATATGATGAGGCTGGCTTTGAGAGTTGTATGGAGGCTCAGAGACAGAAGGCAAGAGGAGCCCGCAAGGAAACAAACTATATGGGTGCTGATGCCAATGTTTACAATGATATAGATTCTGAAATTACTACAGAGTTCACAGGCTATGACAAGCTTACTGACACAGCTGAGATTGCTTTCCTTACCACATCTGATGATGTAGTCGAGGCTCTTTCAGATGGTGATAAGGGCTCTGTAATCGTGCCGAACACACCTTTCTATGCCACAATGGGTGGTCAGCAGGGTGACAAGGGTATCATAAAGACTGAGAGCGGTACATTTGTTGTCGAGGATACAATAAAGGTAGTCGGCAACAGATATGCACATGTAGGTTATGTGTCAGAAGGTATGATCCGCACAGGCGAGAAGGCTACACTTTCTGTTGATACAAAAACAAGAACAAACACATGCAGAAATCACTCTGCCACTCATCTGCTTCAGAAGGCACTGCGTGAGGTACTCGGCACACATGTAGAGCAGGCAGGTTCTTACCAGGATGCTGAGAGAACACGTTTTGATTTCTCTCATTTTTCTGCTATGACTGCTGAGGAACTTAAAAGGGTTGAGGATATCGTAAACGAGAAAATCAACGAAGCTATTGAAGTTCGCACAGATATCATGACTGTCGATGAGGCTAAAAAGACAGGTGCCATGGCTCTCTTCGGCGAGAAATACGGTGAAAAGGTACGTGTCGTATCAATGGGCGATTTTTCTAAGGAATTCTGCGGTGGTACACATGTAAAGAATACATCTGATATCAAGGTATTCAAGATCCTTTCAGAGAGCGGTGTAGCTGCTGGCGTAAGACGTATCGAGGCTATCACAGGCGACAATGTATTCGCTTACTACAGCAATATGGAGAAAGAGCTTGAGGAGGCTGCTAAAGTTGTTAAATCAACTCCTGCCAACCTCAAAGATAGACTTGAGCACCTGATGGCTGAGATGAAGGCACTTCAGAGTGAGAATGAGTCTCTTAAGAGCAAGGCAGCAAAGGATGCACTCGGCGATGTTATGGATCAGGTAGTTGATGTAAACGGCATCAAGCTTCTTGCAACAAGTGTTGACGGCGTTGATATGAACGGACTGCGTGATCTTGGCGATTCCCTCAAGGAAAAGCTTGGCGAGGGAGTTATCGTGCTTGCTTCTTCAAATGAAGGCAAGGTAAATCTTGTTGCCATGGCAACAGATGCTGCCATAAAGAGCGGTGCACATGCAGGAAACTTAATCAAGGCAATCGCCTCAAAGGTAGGCGGTGGCGGCGGTGGACGCCCTAACATGGCTCAGGCCGGTGGAAAGAACCCGGCAGGTATTCCTGATGCTATTGCTTCAGTAAAGGACGCACTTTCAGGTATGATTAAGTAACAAAAATGCATATATAGTGCTTTAACAAGCTTGATTAGAGTCATTTTGGAGTGATGTTTTACCTGATATAATTAAAATAATAATTTCTTTAAAAAATATCCGGATTTATCTTGACAAATCCGGATATTTTGATAAAATACATGTTAGTGCAATTAAGTATAGATACCTAACAGTTGATGCACAATACACAACTGGAGGGAGGTTAGGTTTTAGGTTATGTCTAGTGTAATAGTTAAAGAAAACGAGACTTTAGATAGCGCATTACGCAGATTCAAGAGAAACTGTGCAAAAGCAGGCATCCAGCAGGAGATCCGTAAGCGCGAGCATTACGAGAAACCAAGCGTAAAGCGTAAGAAGAAATCTGAAGCAGCTAGAAAAAGAAAATACAATTAATGTATTAGAGAGGACTACCGCGTGCGGTAGTTCTTTTGTTATGTGTCAACATAATTTAATAATAAAAATTTAATTTGCATATTTGTATTATTGCTAGTAAAATAGGACTTAGTGAAAAGAAAAGGAGTGAATTACAATGACAAAAATTGACATTATTTCAGGTTTCCTTGGAGCTGGAAAGACTACATTTATCAAGAAAATGATAGATGAGGCTTTTAAGGGTGAGCAGATAGTTCTCATAGAGAATGAGTTCGGTGAGGTTGGTATAGACGGTGGCTTTTTAAAGGATGCCGGCATTCAGATTACTGAGATGAACTCAGGCTGTATCTGCTGTTCACTGGTTGGTGATTTTGGTAAGAACTTAAATGAGGTTATTACTAAGTATCATCCGGACCGTATCTTAATCGAGCCTTCCGGCGTAGGCAAATTATCAGATGTCATGAAATCAGTTATAGATATCGAAAAAGAGCAGCCGGTCAAGCTCAATGCACTTGTTACAGTGGTAAATGCGCTTAAGGCAAGCAAGCAGATGAAGGCCTTTGGTGAGTTCTTCAACAATCAGATAGAGTATGCCACAACAGTTATCTTAAGCCGCAGCCAGAATGCTACACCTGAGCAGCTTGAGTTTTGCGTAAAGCAGATTCAGGCTTTAAATCCAAAGGCTTCAGTTATCACTACTGATTGGGATGCTATTAAAGGAGAGCAGATTCTTAAGACTATGGAAGGTCAGGACAATCTCGAGATGAAGGTGCTTGCTGAGGCACGTCATGCACAGGATGAGGCAGAGCATCATCATCACCATGACCATGACGAGCACGAGCATCATCATGACCATGATGAGCATGAACATCACCATGACCACGACGAACATGAACATCACCACGACCATGATGAACATGAGCACCATCACGAGCATGGCGAGGGCTGCACCTGTGGCTGTCATGACCATGATCATGAGCACGGACATCATCATGCTGATGATGTATTTACAAGCTGGGGCAAGGAGACACCTCACAAGTTTGAGCGCGCTAAGCTCGAAGAAATCCTTAAGCAGTTTGTGGAAGATGACAAGATTCTCCGTTCAAAGGGCATGGTAGAGGGCACAGACGGCAAGTGGATTTACTTTGATATGGTTCCGGGCGAGTACGAGATTCGTGATGGCGAGCCTGACTATACAGGACGTATCGTTGTTATCGGAACAGATATCCACGAGCATGAGCTTGAAGAGCTCTTCGGACTTGCTTAAATGTATTTAATATAGTTACACAATAATCAGAAAGGAACTAACAAAATGGCTGAAGAGATTCCAGTATATTTATTTACCGGATTCATGGACAGTGGCAAGACTTCACTGATTAAGGATACCATTTTCGAGAATGATTTCGCTAATGGCTCAAAGGGGCTTATCATTATGTGCGAGGATGGTGATGTGGAGTATGATAAGGATAAGCTAAAGGCTGCCAATATCCAGGTTGCAGAGATCGACTCGGAGGATGAGTTCACAGCTGCAAAGCTGAATGAGCTCAACATGCAGTATTTGCCTGAACAGGTGTTTATCGAGTACAACGGCACATGGGGCATTGATAAAATAATAGAGGCCGAGCTGCCAAAGGGCTGGGTTATCGTGCAGTCGCTCGCCACAGTTGATTCCACTACATTTGACCTTTATATGAACAATATGCGTGCGATGATGCAGGAGCAGGTATTTGCGAGTGATGTTGTCATATTTAACAGGACGGACGATGATACAGACAGAGGACACCTAAGGCGTACCATAAAGAATATCAACCGCAAAGCTCAGATAGTCTACGAGCGCAAGGACGGTACTATTGATGAGCGTCCGGAGGAACTGCCGTTTGATATAAATCAGGATGTGATTGAGCTTTCGGATGCAGATTATGCCATCTGGTATATGGATGCCATGGAGAATTACAAGAAGTACGACGGCAAGATTGTCAAATTTCTTGCCCTTGTATACAATCCTGATAAGCTTAGAAAGGGTGTTATGGTACCGGGCAGGTTTGCGATGACCTGCTGTATAGAGGACGTGACCTTTATAGGCTTTAAGTGCAAGTATGAGGATGAGAGCAGTATTCCTCACAAATCGTGGATTACCATCACCGCAAGGGTGCATGTGGAGTTTGCAAGAGAGTATAAGGGAAAGGGACCGGTGCTTTATCCGGTTTCCATCGAGCCTGCCGAGAAACCGCAGGATGAGCTTGTATACTTCTCATAAAAGCTGATAAATACAGGAACCGGTTCATTTTTTGCATGAATTGGTTCCTGTTTTATTATTATTCACAAGTAACTATTCAAAACCACTGAGAGCTATCTTGATTACATATTACATAATATGATTTTATAAAGTACCGGACGGATATCAAAAGATAACACAATTTCATAAGCATATAACATATTTTTATGGAATATCTAAAGAAATATATTGAAAAATTATATCATTTCATTTAAAATTAAAAAAGTATGAAATAATTGAGTATCAGATTACATATGTAATGGGATAAGATTTAACTAGGAGGAAGACTATGTATCCAATAGTTCGAAAAGAAAAATTGGCTGACAATATTATCCTTATGGATATAAAGGCACCACGAGTTGCAAAAGAGTGTCTGCCTGGTCAGTTTATCATCGCAAAGACAGATGAGGTAGGAGAGAGAATCCCACTTACCATCTGTGATTATGACAGGGAAAAAGAGACTGTTACTATTGTAGTGCAGACTATCGGTGCAGGAACAGAGAGAATGATGGCTCTTAATGAGGGAGATTCATTAGAGGATTTCGTCGGACCACTCGGCTGTCCATCAGAGCTTTGTCAGGAGGATAACCTCGAGGAGACAAAGAAAAAGCACATCGTATTTATCGCAGGAGGTCTTGGTACAGCCCCTGTATATCCACAGGTTAAGTGGCTTAAAGAGCATGGTGTGGATGCTGATGTCATCATGGGCTTTAGAAATAAGGATATCCTTTTCTTTGAGGATGAGATGAAAGCTGTTGCAAAGAATCTCTATGTTTGTACAGATGATGGCTCATACGGCTTCCACGGCAACGGCAGCCAGCAGCTTCAGGCACTTGTTGATGCCGGCAATACATATGACTGTTGTGTAGCTATCGGACCTATGATTATGATGAAATTCACATGTCTGCTCACAAAGAAGCTTGAAATTCCTACAATTGTTTCAATGAACCCAATCATGGTTGACGGAACAGGTATGTGTGGTGCATGCCGGCTGATCGTGGACGGAAAGGTTAAGTTCGCATGTGTTGACGGACCTGAGTTCGACGGACATCTTGTTGATTTCGATCAGGCTATGAAGAGACAGCAGCAATATAAGACAGAGGAAGGCAGAGCTAAGCTTGCCTATGAAGAGGGCGCAACACATCACGGTGGCTGCGGAAACTGCGGAGGTGACAAATAATGGAAGTCGATGTATTAAAGAGAGTACCTGTCAGAGAGCAGGATCCAAAGGTTCGTGCCACAAACTTCGAAGAGGTTTGCTACGGCTACAATAAAGAAGAGGCAATGGCAGAGGCAAGCAGATGCTTAAACTGTAAAAATGCACAGTGTATGAAGGGCTGCCCTGTTTCTATCAATATTCCTGCATTTGTTGAGCAGGTTAAAAATGGTGATTTCACAAAGGCTTATGAGATTATTTCAGAGTCATCAGCACTTCCTGCTGTATGTGGACGTGTATGCCCGCAGGAGAGCCAGTGTGAGGGTAAGTGTATCAGAGGCTTCAAGGGCGATCCTGTCTCAATCGGAAAGCTCGAGAGATTTGTTGCTGACACAGCCAGAGAGAATGGCATCAAGCCAAAGACAGCCGCAGAGAAAAACGGCAAAAAGGTTGCTGTTATCGGCTCAGGCCCTGCAGGACTTACATGTGCCGGAGACCTTGCAAAGCTTGGCTATGATGTAACTATTTTTGAGGCACTTCACGCTGCCGGCGGAGTATTAAGCTACGGAATACCGGAGTTTCGTCTTCCAAAGGACAAGGTTGTTGCGGCAGAGGTAGAGAATGTCAAGGCACTTGGTGTTAAAATCGAGACAAATGTAGTTATCGGAAAGTCGGTTAAGATTGACGAACTTATGGAGGAAGAAGGCTTTGAGGCTGTATTTATCGGTTCGGGAGCAGGACTTCCAAGATTTATGGGAATCCCTGGAGAGCAGGCCAACGGTGTATTTTCTGCTAATGAGTTCCTTACAAGAAATAACCTCATGAAAGCTTTTAAAGAGGGTTATGAGACTCCTATCTCAAAAGGTAAAAAGGTTGTAGTTGTCGGTGGTGGAAACGTAGCCATGGACGCAGCCAGAACAGCTCTTCGTCTCGGTGCTGAGACACACATTGTATACAGACGTAGTGAGGCAGAGCTTCCTGCACGTAAAGAGGAAGTACATCATGCTAAGGAAGAGGGAGTTATCTTTGACCTCCTTGAGAACCCGACAGAGATTCTTGTAGATGAGAATGGCTGGGTTAAGGGTGTTAAGCTTATAAAGATGGAGCTTGGAGAGCCTGATGCATCAGGACGTAGAAGCCCTATTGAGATTGCCGGCTCTGAGTATGAGATGGAATGCGATACAGTGATCATGTCACTTGGTACATCGCCAAATCCACTTATTTCCTCTACAACAATAGGTCTCGATACAAATAAGAGAAAGTGTATTGTAGCTACTGAGGATACAGGTGCAACCTCAAAAGAGGGTGTATTTGCAGGTGGAGATGCCGTAACAGGTGCTGCAACGGTTATTCTTGCCATGGGTGCAGGAAAAGCTGCAGCAAAGGGTATTGACGAGTTCTTATCTGCAAAATAATATAGAGCTTAAAGCATTATTTATGATGCTTCATACCAAAAAGCTTCCGGAAGGATTTAATTCTTTCCTGAAGCTTTTTGGTTATATGTTATGTTTATATAAAGGCATTTAGCATCATTGTGTAAGGCAATTAATAAGCCTTGTGTTGTCCTCTGGCTTCATTATACAAAATCGTATGAACCGTTCCTCAAGCCCGGGAAAGGTAGAGCAGTCCCTTATCATCATGCCCTGCCTTATGGCGCGCTCAAAGAGCATATGTGCATCCACGCCTTCATCAAGTATCTTAAGCAGATAGAAGTTGCTGTAGGATGGATAAAGCTTGAATTTGTGTGATTCTTCAATCAATTGCCTGCATCTGGTTTTCTCCGCAAGTATCAAGCTTCTTGTTTTATCTATATATTCTTCATCCAAAAACATGGTTTCGCCTGCAACAACGGCGAGAGAGTTAATCATCCACGGATTTTTGTTTGTGTTTATGTCTGTAAGGATTTGTGAATTTGATGTTATGGCATAGCCCAGACGAAGTCCCGGGGTGGCAAAAAACTTGGATGTGCCGCGTAATATAATCACATTGTCAAACAATTCAGTCAGAGGTATTGCTGAAAGCTCATCAACATCTGGCACAAACTCTATATATGTCTCGTCTATCATCACATAAGTATTTGTATCTTTACAGTGGGTTAAAATTGTTTTGAGCTTATCCGGTGTGATAAGACTGCCTGTCGGATTGTTGGGATTACAGATGATGACAAGGTCGGTATCAGCTGTGATTGCAGAGATAAATTCATCCGAATTAAACTTAAAATCATCCTTTTCCTTAAGAAAATAGTAGGAGATATCACTGCCGTTTATCCTTAGGTCGCGCTCGTACTCAGAGTAAGTCGGGCCTAACAGAATTGTCTTTTTGGGAGCTGTAATCTGAATGAAAAGTGAGATGAGCTCCGTGCATCCGTTCCCGACTGTTATGTGATTGTAATCGCACTTGCAGTAGCTGCCGATAGCCTTTCTGAGAGAAGTATACTCCCTGTCAGGGTATTTTGTGATTGCATCAATGCGCTCAGACAGCGCTGTCTTTAGTTTACCGGATTCACCGAGTGGGTTGACATTTGCTGCAAAGCTCACAATATTTTCTTTCTTTATACTGTATATTTTTTCTATTTTTTCAAGGTCACTGCCATGAAAATGCTCCTTTTGTTCTATCATTAGCTGTAATTTCCTTTCTATTTGCATTGCAACAGCATTGCAAATCGTATATAATTTACATTATATAATAAGTGTATAAAAAATCAACATTTAACGTAAACGGGGTAACAATTGTGCGAGCACGTATAGGGCAGATAGCTGCCGGCAGATTTAATGGCACGAAACCGATTTTGGCGTTTTCAGAGGAGACAATAGACCTTTCGGTCATTGAGGGAAGAAGCGAAGCGGGAAGCTTTGTAATAGAAAGTACGAATCAGATAAAAATCTGTGGCATAGTTTATTCGACTAATCCAAGGATGGAGTGTCTGAATCCGCACTTCGAGGGCGAGAAAGTCAGGATTCGTTATCAATTTAACAGTAAGGGTCTCACGGAGGGCGATGCCTGCGAGGGCAAATTTGTGATTGTATGCAATCAGATAGAGTACAGTCTTTCTTTTTGTGCAAGAATCACAAGGCTCTATGCGGAAGCATCCACCGGAGCGGTAAAGAGCCTTGATGATTTTACAAGGCTTGCGGCATCTAATTGGGATGAGGCTTATCATCTGTTTTATAATCGCAATTTCTTAAACACAATTCCTTATGACAATGTATATGAGAGGCTGACCTATGAGGGCTTTGCCTGCGCCAGACCATCCGGTCAGAATATGGAGGAGTTTCTGATTGGCGTAAACAAAAAAAAGCCTGTTTCCATTAGTGTAGACAAGTCAGAGGAGATTTTTATGGCTTCTAAAGAGCCACAGAGTGGATGCTTTACCATAACAAAGGATAACTGGGGCTATACCGAGATACGCCTGCGCACGGATTGTGAATTCATAAAGCTGTCTAAGCCTGTTTTAACGCATGATGATTTTATAGGTAAAACTTATCTGTATGAGTATATCATCGATGCATCTGCAATGCATGCCGGACGTAATTTTGGCCGTATATATATTGATGGTGTATATCAAAGCTTTACAATAGATATCACGGCCGGTGTAAGAGATGATGATGGCAGCATAAGTGGTATAGCTGTGACAAAGGACATAAAGGAATGCATGGTCGGAATCATGGAGCTTTATACCGGCTTCAGGCTGAAGCGGATAGTGACCGGGGTATGGGCAAACGAGACTATAAGCATATTAAACCACCTGCATGCACTCGTGCCGGATGAGCATATGTATGAGCTGATGAAGGCTCAGGCATTTATTATCAACAGGCAAAGGCAGGAAGCTAAGTGGATTCTTGATGATTTCAAGCACAGTAATCCTGATAAGAAAGCTCCAATCTGGGGCTATTATCTGTATCTGATGACGCTGTTAGAGAGAGAGCCCTCATACATTGACAATATGACACACGAAGTGGAGCTGATTTTTTATGAAAATCCTGACTCTGTGCTTTTGTTCTGGGTACTTTTATTTTTGAGGAATCAGTATTTTGATGACAATGCCGGTAAGCTTAAAGATATAAAATACTGGGTACTGCGAGGCTGTTCGTCTCCGTATTTGTATATTGAAGCTTATTATCTCATATCACAGGATCCTTATCTAATAAAGGAGCTGTCGGTATTTGAGCTTCGCATACTAAGCTGGGCCGTAAAGAAAAAGGCTCTGACAAAGGAGCTTGCCGGAGCAATTTTTGAGGCGGTTGATCTGGCAGGCGGGTTCGATAACAGGGTATATGAGCTTCTTACAGCAGCCTATGAGATATGTCCGGAGGCAGAGTATGTCAGCATCATATGCAGCTACCTGATTAAGGGACACAAAAATGATACCTGTTTTCATAAATGGTTTGAGCTGGGTATCGAGAATAAGCTGCGTCTGACAGGCTTGTATGAGTCGTATCTCATTACGATGGATGACAGGCAGATTTCCCCTGTGCCAAAGATTATCCAGATGTATTTCAGCTATGATAATAAGCTGCCATACCGAAAGCTTGCAGTGCTTTACAATAATATAATTGCTGCCAAGGAAACAGAGCCTGAGGTCTACCACAAGTACAGGAAAGCTATGGGCAGGTTTGCTATGGACCAGGCACAGCTTAGGCATATTGATGACAATCTGGCTGTTTTATACGAGGATATGCTTGAGTTGGGATTCATCAATGAAGATCTTTCGGCAGCTTTTTCAGATATTATATATACCCACAAGCTTATTGTATTTGATAAACGCATAGTGAGAGCCATCATATATCAGAATGAAATGAAGGAGCCTCAGATAGTTCCGGTTACAGACCAGTGTGCTTATTTTGAACTGTTTTCAAACGACTATGTTATACTTTTTGAGGACTCAAGGGGCTATAGATATGTTAAAAGCATCTCTTACAGACTGCAGAGGCTGATGGATGCCGAGAAATACCTTGACAGGTGTATAAGCCTCTCGCCAGACAGACCACAGTATATAGTGTCACATTTTAAGAATGTAAGGGATTATTCTGATTTTACAAAGGGTGATTTGAAGCTGTTTAAACCTGTATTTTATAGTGAATCTTTTTCTGATTCCTACAAAGCTGTTATGGGATACAGAATTTTAAAATATTGTCAGCTTCACGATTATGAGGATTACGTCAGGCCATTTCTGCAAAGCATTGATTTTGATACCCTGCAAAAGGATGCAAGAAAATATCTTATTGACATGCTTGTATCAAGCCGCCTCTATGAAAAGGCATATGATATGGCCATGGAGTATGGAATAGACATGCTTGCTGCCGCATCGCAGGTGGTTTTGTGTGAGAATGCACTTAAGGTGCAGCATGTAGATGATGATTTTATGGTGCAGCTTGCCATATCTGCCTTTAAAACAGGCAAATACAGTGACCTGGTGCTTAAATACCTGTGTGAAAACTATACCGGGCCTACAGACGAACTGATTAATCTGTGGCATGCTGCTGATAAGTTTTCAATATCTTCCATGAAGCTTGATGAGCGTATTCTCGAACAGGGTATTTATACGCAGATTGAGCCTGAAAAGATATCGGATATCTTTCTGGAATACTATAAAAGAGCCGGAAATGATAAGCTGATTTTAGCTTATATATCTCTTGTGGCACATGGATATCTGCATAGTGGCATGTGCAAGGCCGATTTTATTTTTGATATTATCGAAAAGCGATTTATTGGAAACAGAACATTAAATGATGCCTGCCAGTTAGCCCTATTGAAGCATTTTGCTGAAATAACGGATATCACTCAGGCTGAGCTTGAGATTGAAGATACATTGCTTAAATATTATATATATAACAATATGTATTTTGATTTTTTTGCGAAGCTTGATTACAGACTGCTGAAGAAGTATTTCATCTATGACAAGGCATTTTTACAGTATGAAAGTACTCCGGGGGCTCATGTTGTGCTGCATTACAGCCGAGACGAGGATGGTGAAGAGTTTAATACAGAGGATATGGTTGAGATGTACGACGGCATATACGTAAAGACCTTCGTCATATTTTTCGGTGAGCTGATCAGGTATTATATTACTGAGGAGCATGACAACAGCATAGAGGTGAAGGAGAGCAATCGACTTACATGCAACAATATACCGGGTGACAATGATCACAGCCGCTATGATCTGATTAATGAGATGATAATATCAGATACACTGTCTGATGAGACAACCTTAAAGAGCAATATAGACGAATATAAAAGGCTGGATGCTGCGACTAAGCAGCTTTTTAAGCTGATTTAAGAGGATTTATAATGGGACATAATGGCAATTCATACTATATAGGCATAGACTTAAATGACAGCTATGCTATGGTTAGTTATTTTCAACAGAATATGAAAGAGCCGGAGACTGTCAGCACTGTTGCGGGCAGTGAGGAGTTTCAGATTCCTCTTGTACTTGCACGCCGTAAGAGCATTGGCAAATGGTATTATGGAGATGAGGCAAGAAGACTCTCTAAAAGCGGTGAGATGGTGTGTATTGACCAGCTGCTTAAGAGAGCACTGAATAGTGAAAAAATAGTCATTGATGATGATTCATTTATGGCAGAGGAGCTTTTGGCCTTGTTTCTTAAAAAGGTTATGGAACTGCCATCCAAGCTTGGTAACCATTCATCCTTTGACAGGCTTGTTATATGTGTTGACAGGCTGACAAAGGAGAACGTGAGCATGTTTTATGGCATGGCGGTCAGGCTTGGCATAAATTCCAGACAGCTTACGGTCATAGACCGAAAGGAGAGCTTTTATTATTTTGCACTGAACCAGGACAAGTCACTCTGGCTTCATGATGTGGTGATGTTTATGCAGGAAAAGGAGAGTATATTTTTTTATTCCCTAAAGAGGGATCTTCGCACAACGCCACAGGTAGTATCTATAGATGAAAGCATAAGCTACACTCTGGATAAAAATGATAAGGACAAAAGCTTTTTGGATATAATAAATGAGAGCTTTAAGAATCAGATTATCTCAACGGTCTTTCTCGTGGGAGATACGTTTGCTGAGGGCTGGATGAAGCAGTCTGTTGCACTTTTGTGCAAGGGCAGACGAGTGTTCATGGGCAATAACCTCTTTACTAAGGGAGCATGCTATGCGGCAGCCACGAGGGATAAGGAAGCAGAATGGCCTTTTGTATATATGGGCGAGAATGAGATGAAGTTCAATCTGAGCCTTAAGGTACATGATAAGGGAGAACTGTCGTTTTATAATCTTATCAGTGCCGGAAGCAACTGGTTTGAATCCAAGGGGCAGTGTGAGGTTATAATTTCAGGCTCTTATGAGGTGGATTTCTGGAAGCAGCTTCCTAAAAGCAGGGAGGCAAAGATTGAGACACTAAGACTTACGGATATGCCGCCCAGGCCGGATAGAGCTACACGCATCAGAATCACGGCGACACCTGTATCTGATGACAGGATAGATATAGAGATTAAGGATTTAGGCTTTGGCGAAATATTTATGAGCTCGGGCAAAGTCTGGCACTATGAGATGACTATGTAGGAGGGCATATGGGAGAATTATTACTGTGTAATGAAGCTATAGCGGCCATGCCCTATTACATAGAGGGTATGTCTATAAATGTTTACTCGATAGAGGAGCTTAATTATTATATAATCAACAATACATATCTTTTGGATGATGACTTCATGAGTCTTGAGCTGTGCACCTGGATTGAAAACCATGCACATCTGCCAAAGCTTGCCATGCATCTTAGAACCATTATATCCACAAACGGCAGACTGTCTGCTTTTGTGACTGAGCTGCTTGAGTACAGCGGCTACTGCACTAAGGAGGAGCTTAAGAACACACATGATGCACTTAAGGAGCTCGAGGAAAAGAGCGAGTTTGAGTGCTTGAAAATCAGGGCAGACAGACTGATGGAGAAGAAAAAGTACACTGTAGCAATTTTTGAATACAAAAAGCTGCTGTCATGTGAGGATGCAAAGCATACTGAGCGTGTATTGTACGGAAACATATATCACAATCTGGCTACAGCCTATGTGCAGCTGTTTTTATTTGATATAGCAGCGGATTTATATCTTGAAGCTTTCAGGCAAAATGGGGACAGAAAATCACTGTGGTCTTGTCTATATGCCTATAAGCTTGATAATAACGACATAGGATATGCCCGGATTGTCAGGGAATATAGTGTTACGGAGCAGGAAATAAATAATCTGGACAGCGTATTAAAGGGCGTATGTGCAGAAGCTTCAGATGGTTGTGATAAGGGCAGACAAAAAGAAACAATTTTGAAATACAAAGAGGATTACAGGGCGCATGTTATTTAACCGCATATCAAAGCTATTCATATGAGGTAATAAAATCGCAGAGCTTGATATGGAAGTTCAATCTGAGGATTGATAAAATTTCCATATTGTTATATAATTTCAAATTGAAAAATGACTAAAAAATATTAATATAGAGGAGCACATTTTAAAATGAGTAAGATTAGAACAAGATTTGCACCAAGCCCGACAGGAAGAATGCATGTAGGAAATTTAAGAACAGCACTGTATGCTTACCTGATTGCAAAGCATGAGGGCGGTGATTTCATTCTCCGTATAGAGGATACAGATCAGGTACGCCAGGTGGAGGGTGCTGTTGATATTATAAACAGGACACTCGAAGAGACTGGACTTTTCCATGATGAGGGACCTGACAAGGATGGCGGATGCGGTCCATATGTGCAGAGTGAGCGTGTGGCACAGGGTATCTACATGAAGTACGCCAAGGAACTTATTGACAAGGGAGAGGCATATTACTGCTTCTGTGACAAGGAGCGTCTTGACAGTCTTAAAACAACTGTTGCTGGAAAGGAAATCTCTATATATGACAAGCACTGCTTACACCTGTCAAAGGAGGAGATTGAGGCAAATCTCGCGGCCGGCAAGCCATATGTCATCAGACAGAACAACCCTACAGAGGGCACAACCACATTTGAGGATGAGATTTACGGAGATATCACAGTAGATAATGCAGAGCTTGATGATATGATTCTTATCAAATCTGACGGATATCCTACATACAATTTCGCAAACGTAGTAGATGATCACCTGATGGGCATCACACATGTAGTCAGAGGAAACGAGTATCTTTCATCATCCCCTAAGTATAACAGACTTTATGAGGCATTTGGATGGGATGTGCCTGTATATGTGCACTGTCCGCTTATCACAGATGAGGAGCATCATAAGCTTTCAAAGAGATGTGGTCACTCATCCTTTGAAGATTTACTGGATCAGGGATTCCTTACAGAGGCTATTGTAAACTTTGTAGCGCTTCTTGGCTGGAGTCCTTCAGACAATCAGGAGATTATGTCACTTCCTGAGCTTGTTGAGAAGTTTGATTATCATCATATGAGCAAATCACCTGCTGTATTTGACTTCACAAAGCTTAAATGGATGAACGGAGAATATATAAAGAAGCTTGATTTTGACAAATTCTATGAGATGGCACTGCCATACATTAAGGAGGTTGTCACAAAGGATTATGACCTTAAGAAGATAGCAAGAATGGTTCAGACACGTATTGAGATATTCCCTGATATCAAGGAACATATTGATTTCTTTGAAGAGCTTCCGGATTATGATATTGCAATGTATACTCACAAGAAGATGAAGACAAACCCAGAGACATCACTTGAGGTATTAAACGATGTGGTTCCTATTCTTGAAAGCTGTGATGATTTCTCAAATGATGCACTTTTTGAGACTCTTAAGGCATATGCTACAGAAAAGGGCTATAAGATAGGCTATGTTATGTGGCCGATCCGTACCGCTGTTTCAGGCAAGCAGATGACACCGGGCGGAGCTACAGAGCTTATGGAGGTGTTTGGCAAAGAGGAGTCTATAGCCAGAATTAAGAAAGGCATAGAAAAGCTTTCTAATAACTAATCTATTAACAAAGGGTATTTTATGAATTTTAACAAAGCCCAGCTTGGCGCCATCGAACACAAGGATGGCGCTATGCTTGTTTTAGCAGGACCGGGTTCCGGTAAGACCGCAGTTATCACACACAGGACTAAAAACTTAATAACAAAGCATCATGTGAAGCCTTCTGAAATTTTAGTTATCACCTTTACCAAGGCTGCTGCAAATGAGATGAAGGAGCGTTTTAATTCACTGATGAAAGACGAGAGGGTGAACGTATCTTTTGGTACTTTTCATGCTGTCTTTTTTACGATACTCAAATATGCATATCGCTTTACAAGTGCCAATATTGCTGATGAGTCTGTGAGATACGGCTTTATCAGGGAAATTTTATCCTACTACCGCCTTGAATACAAGGATGAGAATGAGTTTATAGGCAATTTACTTGCTGAAATCAGTCTGATTAAAAACAGCCGCATTGATATAGAAAATTTCTACTCGGGAGTGTGTGGTGAGGAAATATTCAGGGATATATATAAAAAATATGAGACAAGGCTTAAGGAAAACAGGCTTATTGATTTTGATGATATGCTCTCGTATACTTATGAGCTGTTTAAGGAAAGACCTGATATACTGGCATTGTGGCAGAACAAGTATAAATACATACTGATTGATGAGTTTCAGGATATTAACCGTCTGCAGTATGAGATTATAAAAATGCTTGCCGCTCCACAGAATAATCTGTTTATTGTAGGAGATGATGACCAGTCAATATACCGCTTCAGAGGGTCAAAGCCTGAGATAATGCTTGGGTTTGAGAAGGACTATCCGGATGCAAAAAGAATCCTTTTAGATACTAATTACAGATGTGGCAGATATATAGTGGAGGCCTCGTTGAATCTCATCTCGCACAACAGGGAGAGATTTGATAAGAAAATCATTGCGGCAAGCAAGTCAAAGGCGCCTGTTACGTTTGCTGATTTTGAAAACAGAAGAGACGAAAATATCTTTCTCATACGCGATATAGATAAAAAGATAAAGGCAGGAGCTGTATTCAGCGACTTTGCGGTGCTTTTCAGGACAAATACCCAGCCAAGACAGCTTATAGAGCAGCTTATGAGCTATAATATCCCATTCAAAACAAAGGATAATATACCTAATATATATGAGCACTGGATTGCCAGAGACTTGTTTACATACCAAAGAATTGCAGGAGGCAGCAGAGACAGAGCTGATTTTTTGCAGATTATGAACAGACCAAAGCGGTATCTGTCAAGAGACAGTCTGTGTGATGCAACTGTGGCATTTGATGAGTGGATTAAGCTGTTTGATGAGAAGCCGTGGATAGCTGAGCGGATAGAAAAGCTCGAGTATGACATGAAGCTTATAAGCCGGATGAATCCATATGCCAGCATAAACTATATCAGAAGAGGGATTGGTTATGACGACTTTTTAGCTGAATATGCCGAGTATAGGAATATAAATAAAGAGGATTTGTTTGATATACTGGATGAAATCCAGTCAGGTGCCAAGGGTTTTGCTACCTATGAAGAGTGGTATGAGCATATAAGGGAATATACAAAGCAGATGAAGCTTATGGCTTTATCGAAAGAAAGTGACCCTAATGCCGTGACACTTGCAACCCTTCACAGCTCAAAGGGGCTTGAATTTGAAAACGTGTATATAATTGATGCAAATGAAGGGATAATGCCGTATAAAAAGGCTGTGCTTGAAAAGGACATAGAGGAGGAGCGAAGGCTGTTTTATGTCGGCATGACCCGTGCAAAGACAAGCTTGTCTGTTTACTCGGTCAAGTCGGTAAACGATAAATCAGCCCAAGCCTCCAGGTTTGTCCGTGAAAGTAAAGAGCCTAGACAAAATAATAGTAGAGATGATTAAATATCATCAAACATTTCGTCATCCAAAAGCTCATCGAATCTGTCGGCAGCAGCCTCGTACTCGTCGTCGGATTCGATATTTTCTATTCTCGGAAGACCTTCCTCGTCCTCGAAATAGCGATACAGATACACTTCGCCACTCTCATTCTCGTTGCCATTTTTGTCTAACGGTAGAAGAGCTATGTAATCCTTGTGATCTGCATCAAAAATGGTGATAATCTTGCATTCGACACTTCCGTTGTCCAGATCGAGTGTTACGCGGATATCGTCTGCCTCATCAGGTGTAACAGGTGTTGCTTTTTCTGCCATATTGTACCTCTTTCTTTATAGTAATCTAAAGTAACTATTATATTATATCAAATTATTCTATACAAAAAAAGTCAAAACTAGTATAATAAATAAATACTAGAATTATTGATTGGATGGTGTTGCATGAATTTTCGATTAACAAAGGGAAACTTTTTAAAAACAGGTGCTTATATTGAGGGGGATAGTGCAATATTCACCTTTGCAGCAGAAAAAGAGGATGAATGCAGCATTGTTTTACTTGATAAATCGGGAAATACCGCCTGTGTGATTGATATACCTGCCGAGTATTCGACAGGTTCACTTTACTCTGTGAGACTTCATGGTTTTTGCAGGAATGAATATGCATATTATTTTAGAATTAATGGAAAAAGGTGCATAGATCCCTATGCCACAAGAATTTTCGGCAGAGAAAAATGGAATGATAAAACAAGAAGTGACAATGATTACGAAATAGCCTGCGGGATAGACAGTAGTGATTTTGACTGGAAATATGACAGCTTTCCTGAGATAACCAGGGACCGGATGAAGCTGTATAAGCTGCATGTGAGAGGCTTTTCCATGGATGTTTCAGGGGACAAGAAGCATAAGGGCACCTTTGAGGCTGTATCGGACAGAATAAATTACATCAAGAAATTAGGCTTTACTTCAATTCTTCTCATGCCTGTTTACGAGTTTGAAGAAATGACAATCCCTGTAAAGCACGATATTCCGGAATATGCAAAGCCGAATTATTCCTTAAAGGATGAGCAAAGTGTGCACACCGACAAGCAAAATGACAAGGTCAATTTTTGGGGCTATACCTCCGGCAATTATTTTGCCGTAAAAGCATCATATGCCAGTGACGCTTCAGATGCCTCCAATGAGCTTAGGCGTCTCGTTGAAAGGCTGCACAAAAATGGCATGGAATGTATCGTAGAGATGTATTTTCCGGACAGAACTGACCACAATCTGATACTCGATGCGCTCAGATACTGGGTCATGAGCTTTCATGTAGATGGTTTTAAGCTGCTTGGGGACAGGCTGCCTATTACTGCGATTGTGCAGGATGCTCTCCTTAGCCGGACCAAGATACTCTATGATGGCTTTGATATGTCGGTTGTACCGCAAAACAGGACATATGAAAATCTCTATATTGACAAGGATGAGTACCAGTTTGCGGCGCGTATGATGTTAAACCATATCAACTGCAATATGTATGAGCTTTTAAACCAGCAGAAAAAGCAGGGGGAGAATGTCGGATTTATAAACTATATATCAAGCAATAACGGCTTTACCCTGAGCGATTTATTCATGTACAATGACCGTCACAATGAGGCCAATGGTGAGAAAAATGCTGATGGTCCTTCATGGAATTTCAGCAATAATTACGGTTGTGAGGGGCCTTCGCGAAAGAGATTTATCCGTGAGATAAGAAAACTTAAGTGGAAGGATGCCATGCTTCTATTGTTTTTGGCACAGGGAGTGCCTATGATTATGGCAGGTGATGAGATCTGTAATTCACAGGATGGCAACAACAATGCTTACTGTCAGGACAACCCTACAGGCTGGGTGAACTGGTCAAATGAGCAGAGCAGAAGGGAAAACATCAGGTTCTTAACCAGACTTATCAAATTCAGGGATGAGCATCCTGTTATTTCCTGTCCAAAGCCGTTTAAATTCAGCGATTACAAGGCTGTTGGGTATCCTGATTTGTCCTACCACTGCAAGAATGCTTGGATAGGCGAGTGTGATGCCACAAAGCTATGTGTAGGTGTGATGTACTGTGGGGATTACAATGAAGTGAATAAAGACTATGTATACGTAGCTTACAATTTTTATTCATCCAGGGAGAAGTTAGCTCTTCCTAAGCTAAAGAAAGGAATGAAATGGTATAAAGTCTGCGATTCTACGCTCAAAGAACCGTTTTATGACAATCCGGTGCTGTGTGAAAACCAGCAGTATGCAGATGTCTCACCGCAGTCGGTATACATCCTCATAGGCAGATAGACATATGAAAGCAATAAGACATTTTATAACAATTACACATCACAAGATTTTAGTCATGCAGGGGTGCTTTAGGATAGGGCTTTATAAACAGGGACTTCTTCATGACATGTCAAAATATTCACCGACGGAGTTTCTCGTCGGCTGCAGGTATTACAAGGGGTATATGAGCCCGAATAATGCGGAGAGAGCCGACAAGGGCTATTCATCTGCGTGGCTTCATCATAAGGGGCGCAATAAGCATCACCTGGAGTACTGGATTGACTATGCTGTTTCAAAGCCGGGGGACGATAAAGCACATACAAAAATGGAGGGCATGAAAATGCCCATAAGGTATGTCTGCGAGATGTTTATAGACCGTGTAAGCGCCTCAAAAAACTATCAGAAAGAAAAGTACACCGACAAAAGTGCACTGGAATACTATGAAAAAAGCGTGGATCACTACATGATTCATCCAGATACAAAAGCAATGCTTGAGTATCTGCTTGTCATGCTCTCTGTAAAGGGAGAAGAATATACTTACAGCTACATAAAAAAAGAGGTTTTAAAAGGGCATATCCCATACGAAAAGGATAAAATAAACCAACTAGAACAGGGACTTCATGTCTGATGGAATATCAGATATGAGGTTCATTTTTTGTCCTGTGACAGGGTGCGTGAAAACAAGACGCCCTGAGTGCAGTGCTTGTCTGGATATATATGTATAGTCGGGATTATATAAAAAGTCACCTATCAGTGGAAAACCGATATACTTCATATGGACGCGTATCTGGTGAGTGCGTCCGGTAAGAAGTCTTAGCTTGACAAGCGATAAATTATTATCCGGGTTATATTTGATTCTGATAAAGTCGGTTACTGCATATTCACCATGTTTGAAATCAACACACCGCTCTATGGTGGAAGCATCCTTTCTTGCAATCGGAGCACTGATGCGCATGCATATAGGTGTACACCCACTGCAGACGGCGTAGTATGTCCGGTGTATGGCACGCTTTGCGACAGCGTTGCCAAGTATCCCGCCTGCAAGTGCATGCTTTGCGACAATTGTAAGCCCTGTGGTATCTCTGTCCAGCCTGTTTATGCATCTGTATACAAACGGCTTGTTCTGACTGCCATAGTAGTACATGAGCGCATTTGCAAGTGTGTTGTCATGGTTTCCGGCGGAGGGATGGGCAGGCATATCAAACGGCTTGTTTATTACGATGATATCATCGTCCTCATATGCTATATCAAGAGGCAGATTTACAGGTGCTATATTATCCGAGCATTCGTTTTCGACAATTTGGACTGTGATTAAATCATCCTTACACAGCCTTTCATTTGTATAGGCCCATATACCGTTTCTTAGTATGCCATGGTCTGTCTGCTTCAGCCTTACAAGCACCTGATGTGTGTAGCCATGCTCTTTCAAAAAGCCTTCTACTGTTTTTCCTGTATCATTTTCATTGATTTTGTAGTCTATTTTTCTATTCATGGCAAAGATTATATCACAAAATACAGATTTGAACATAATATATTATAAGCAAATAATGACAGGGTGCTATGTGAATACATTTTTATCACCTCTTAGTTTAGAACGTGAGACGGAATGTCTGAAAAAAGTGGCTCAAAATGATAAAGAAGCTAAGGATGAGCTTATATTACACAATATGCGCCTTGTGGCACATGTTACAAAAAAATATGCAGTAAGCGAGGATGAGATGGAGGAGCTCATATCCATAGGCACTATAGGACTGATAAAAGCAGTGTCATCATTCAAGGCTGATTACGGAAATCGTTTTGCAACCTTTGCAATCAGATGCATCGAAAATGAGATTCTGATGCACTTTAGAAGCCGTAAAAAGAGCCGGGGTGATGTGTCCATATTTGAACCTATAGGCACTGACAAGGAGGGAAACCAGATTCATTTGGTGGATGTGATTGAGAATGGACAATCTGATGTGGTATCGGATATAGAGGTATGTGAGTCACTTAAGATTTTAAGGCAAAATATGAGAAGCGTTTTATCGGACAGAGAATATTATATTATTACGAAACGCTTTGGCCTTGACGGTGAAAAAGAGCTGACACAGAGACAAATTGCTAAAACGCTCAGCATTTCGAGGTCATATGTTTCAAGAATTGAAAAGGCCGGTTTGAAAAAATTACGAAAACTGCTCGAATAGGTGTTTACAAAAGGCAAAAATATGTTATCATAGAGCCATGTCTTTTGTGCATTTGTCTATGCATTTACCCCAATTGGAATAGGAGTATATATGTACAGTACAGTCAGAACGGCTGTTTTGGATGGAATCAGTGCGATTCCGGTACAGGTGGAGGTTGATATTTCAACCGGCATGCCTGTTTTTGATATGGTTGGAAATCTCACCTCAGAGGTAAGAGAAGCAAAGGAGCGTGTTAAAACAGCGCTGCACAGCGTTGGTATTGTTTTGCCTGCCAAGCGTATCACAGTAAATCTATCGCCTGCAAATATTAAAAAGACCGGAACAGGCTTTGATCTGCCTATAGCTGTTGCTGTTTTAACAGCTATGGGGGTGATTGACGCTGATAGCATAAAGGACTGCACACTTGCAGGTGAGCTAAATCTAAACGGTGAAATTTTGCCGGTCAGCGGTATTCTGCCGATTGTATTTGATGAGTACAACAAAGGCATTGGAAAGTTTATTATTCCAAAGCAGAATGAAAATGAAGGCAGACTCGTCTGCGGTGCAAAAATATTTGGGATAAGCCATTTAAATGATGTAATTGCACAGTTTGATGAAGCAGCATTTACGTGTCAGAAAACCGGCATGGCACATGAGCTGCAAATGGATGAAAAATACGCCGATTTTTGTGATGTTAACGGACAGAAATTTATTAAAAGAGCATGTGAGGTGGCTGCTGGAGGTATGCACAATATACTGCTTGTCGGACCTCCCGGTGCAGGCAAAACAATGATAGCAGAGCGTATGCCGTCAATTCTGCCTCCTCTTAGTGAAAATGAGAGACTTGAGCTGTCAAAAATATACAGCATCTGTGGTCTTTTGGACAATGACAGCTCCTTAAGGGACAGCAGACCATTCAGAAATCCCCACTATTCCGTCACCCAGGCCGCATTAATCGGCGGAGGAACAAGAATTAATCCGGGCGAGATATCGCTTGCACACAATGGCGTTTTGTTTTTGGATGAGCTCGCTGAGTTTAAGGGCGGCCTGCTGGATCTGCTCAGGGCTCCACTTGAGGAGCACTGCATCAGGCTTTCAAGAGCCGGCAGAAACGTGACTTATCCGGCTAATTTTCTGCTTTTTGGTGCGATGAACCCATGCAGCTGCGGCTATTATCCCGATATGCAAAGGTGCCGCTGCTCAGAGCCGACTCTGCGCAGATATTTTGATAAGGTCTCACAGCCTATAATAGACAGAATTGACATATGTGTGGAGGCGTCACCGCTTAGCTTTGAGGATATAAACAGTACTACATCCAATGAATCATCTGCGGACATAAGAAAGCGTGTTATGCACTGCCACGAGCTTCAAAAAGAAAGGTTTAAAGGTGAGAGCTTTTCTTATAATTCAAAAATATCAACTGACAAGCTGGAAAAATACTGTTACCTCGGCAGTCGAGAGAAAAGCTACATGGAAAATATGTTTGACAAGCTTGGACTGACGGCACGCACATACCACAAGATACTTAAGGTTGCGCGTACAATAGCTGATCTGGACGGCTGTGAAAACATAAAGACAAAGCATCTCAACGAAGCTATATGCTACAGAAGCATCAATGAGAAGTTCTGGGGAGGTGCTGTATCATGAAGTTCAAATACTGGCTTACAAGCCTTACAGATATAAGCAATGCGAAGAAAAAGCTTCTGCATGATTGCAGTATAACGGCAGAAAAGCTGTTTTTTATGCCAAAGGATGAGCTTTTTGATATTTTGTTTTTCACAGATGATGACAGAAAAATAATCCTTGAATCAAGAGCTTCCTATGACGTAGAGAAGGAGTGGATATTATTTCAGCAGAAGGATATCGGCTTTGTAACAATGGAGGATGAGGCTTATCCGGACAAGCTTAGAAATATACATAATCCGCCGTATAGTCTTTTTTACATAGGCGCTCTTCCCGACAAATCAAGAAAAAGTGTCGCTATAGTCGGAGCACGGGGCAGAAGCGCATATGGCTGCGAGGTGGCAAAGGTACTGGCAGCAGCACTTTCAAGGCAGGGAATACAGATAATCAGCGGCATGGCAAGAGGAATAGACAGAGATGCCCATATGGGGTGTCTTGAGGCTGGTGGAAATACATATGCAGTTCTTGGCTCCGGAGCAGACACCTGTTATCCGAAAGAGAACCGCTTTCTATATGATAAAATAAAGGTCTTTGGAGGCATAATCAGCGAGCTTATGCCGGGCACCGACCCGCAAAAGATGTTTTTTCCGATGAGAAACAGAATAATTTCCGGGTTATCCGATATAGTAGTTATAGTTGAGGCAAAAAAGAGAAGTGGTTCACTGATTACGGCTGATTTTGCAATGGAGCAGGGAAAGGACGTATATGTCATTCCGGGGCGTATCACCGACACCTTAAGCTACGGCTGCAACAGTCTGATAAAGCAGGGCGCAGGCATTATTTATAATATTGATGAATTTGTCTCAGACATTACAATGACTGGGTTTACAGAGTGCACACAGATGGATTTCAGAAAAAATTTACTTGATAAAAAAGAAGCATTGGTGTATAGTTTACTCGATTTTTGTCCTATCGCAATCGGGACATTGTCTCAAAAAGTGCCGTATGAATTATCGGAACTATTTGAAGTGTTAGAAAATCTTATACAAAAAGGATTTGTTAAGGAGACAATTCCAAATTACTATATAAGGAGTTTATAATGGCTAAATATCTGGTTATCGTAGAGTCGCCTGCAAAAGTAAAGACTATAAAGAAATTCTTGGGAAAAAACTATGAGGTAATGGCATCAAACGGTCACGTGAGAGATCTGCCAAAGAGCAGCCTTGGAATAGATGTGGACGGAGATTTTGAACCGAAATATATCACAATCCGTGGAAAGGGTGAAATACTCGCTAAGCTTCGCAAGGAGGCTAAGAAAGCCGATAAGATATATCTCGCAACCGATCCCGACCGTGAGGGAGAAGCCATCTCATGGCATCTGCTTCACGCACTTAAACTTGAGGGCAAGGATGTAAGCCGTATCAGCTTTAATGAGATCACGAAGAATGCTGTCAAGGAATCCTTAAAGCACCCAAGAAAAATAGATATGGATCTTGTAGATGCACAGCAGGCCAGACGAGTTTTGGACCGTATTGTAGGTTACAAAATCAGTCCGCTGCTTTGGGCCAAGGTCAAGAGAGGACTTAGTGCGGGAAGAGTACAGTCTGTTGCGCTTCGTATCATCTGTGACAGGGAGGATGAAATCAATGCTTTTATTCCTGAGGAGTACTGGAGCCTTGATGCCACGGTTGATGTGGAGGGTGAGAAGAAGCCAATTACTGCAAAGCTATACGGCAGGGGTGACGACAAGATAGCCATTTCCTCAAAGGAAGAGATGGATAATGTGCTTAGCGAAATAAAGGGTAAGGAGTGTAAAGTACAAAGCATCAAAAAAGGCCAGCGCAGCAATAAAGCTCCGCTTCCTTTTACAACCAGTACTTTACAGCAGGAGGCTTCAAAGGCTCTGAATTTCCCAATATCAAAGACTATGCGTATAGCCCAGCAGCTCTATGAAGGAGTTGACATAAAGGGACAGGGTACGGTAGGTATAATCACATACCTGCGTACTGATTCTGTCCGTGTATCAGATGAGGCCGAGGCCATGGCAAAGGATTTTATTTCAAAAAGCTATGGAGACAAATATCTTTCCACCGGTGAGGGAACAAAGAAGAGCAGCAAAAATATACAGGATGCCCATGAGGCAATCAGGCCAACTGATATAAACAGAGTGCCTTCTGAGATTAAGGAGTCACTGTCAAGAGACCAGTTCAGGCTTTATCAGCTTATCTGGAAGCGTTTTACTGCAAGCCGAATGGCAAAATCTGAGTACGAGACTACTACAGTAAAGCTCTCAGTCGGAGATTATGTATTCAGCTTTGCTACGTCAAGACTGTTATTTGATGGTTTTGAGCTTGCATATACTGCTGCAGACGATGCAAAGAAAGAAAAGCAGCCTGTTCTTAAAAATCCTCTGACAGAAGAATCACTTCTTACAGTTGAGGAGCTTTTGCCTAAGCAGCATTTTACCCAGCCCCCGGCACACTACACAGAGGCTTCTTTGGTAAAGACACTTGAAGAGCTTGGAATAGGACGTCCTAGTACCTATTCTCCAACAATATCTACAATACTTGCCAGACGCTATATTACCAAGGAGAGTAAAAATCTCTATGTGACAGAGATAGGAGAGGTTGTAAATTCTATTATGAAGGAATCATTTCCAACTATTGTCGATGAGCATTTTACAGCCAATATGGAGTCGCTTTTAGATGCAGTAGCCGAGGGAAAGGTTAACTGGAAGACAGTTGTTGAGAACTTTTATCCTGATCTTAAAGAGGCAATCGACAAGGCTGAAAATGAGCTTGAGAAGGTTACAATACATGATGAGGTGACAGATGAAATCTGCCCTGAGTGCGGACGCAATCTGGTTATAAAATACGGACCTCACGGCAAGTTTTTGGCATGTCCGGGATTTCCTGACTGCAGATTCACTATGCCTTATCTTGAAAAAATCGGCGTCAATTGCCCTAAATGCGGTAAGGATGTTGTACTCAAGAAAACAAGGAAGGGAAGAAAATACTATGGCTGTATTGACAACCCAGAGTGTGATTTTATGAGCTGGGGCAGACCTGTTGCAGAAAAATGCCCTCGTTGTGGAGGATATATGATTGTAAAGGGAAACAAGATTGCCTGCGCAGATGAGCAGTGCGGCTACGTAACAGATAAAAAGCCCGAAAGAGAGGAATAACAATTAATGGGAGTACAATTATTAGATAAGACACGTAAGATTAATAAGCTTCTTCACAACAACAATTCATCAAAGGTTGTGTTCAATGATATATGTCAGGTGCTCACCGGGGTGCTCGACTCAGACATACTTGTAATCAGCAAAAAGGGCAAGGTGCTTGGCTCTAGTATCTGCAAAGGCGTGGATGAGCTTCATGAACTGATAGTAGATGAGGTTGGAGGCTATATTGACACTGAGCTCAATGAAAGACTTCTTGGCATCCTTTCAACAAAGGAGAATGTAAACCTTGAGACGCTTGGCTTTGGTGAAGATACAAGGATGTACAAGGCTATTATTACACCTATTGATATAGCCGGCGAGAGGCTTGGAACTCTTTTTGAGTACAGAAGTGACAGAGAGTATGACATTGACGATATCATTCTTACAGAGTATGGCACGACAGTGGTGGGGCTTGAGATGATGAGATCCGTGAATGAGGAGAATGAAGAGGAAAAGAGAAAGGTATCGATTGTCCGTTCAGCTATAAATACACTTTCTTATTCTGAACTTGAGGCTATTCTCCACATCTTTGATGAGCTTGACGGCAATGAGGGTATACTTGTTGCCAGCAGAATAGCCGACAGAGTAGGCATTACACGCTCGGTAATTGTGAATGCCCTGCGCAAGTTTGAGAGTGCAGGCGTTATCGAATCGCGCTCATCCGGTATGAAGGGCACATACATCAAAGTAGTAAACGATGTAGTCTTTGATGAGCTTGACAGAATCCGAAATAAAAACAAGTAAATAAATTTAAATATATTTTTAAGGACTTATGTTTGAAAGAACATAGGTCTTTTTTATGTTTTCGGCATATATATATAGTACGTCTGTCGACAAAATAATACAATATAATGTAAAAACAATAAAAATATCTTGTGTTTTGTCGATTTTACTTTATAATCATGTTTTTGACACAGAAATAAATTTTTTCTTGCATATAAGCCTTTGGTATGTTATAATTCCAAAGGCTTAAATACTATAAAGCACGTGTGCGGATGATCGCCGGTGCCGGATAACGCTTACCGGTGGCTGATCTAATTGGAAACACACGGAAGATTAATAACCAAACGGAGGTAAATAAAATGAGCGTAATTTCAATGAAACAGTTACTCGAGGCAGGTGTTCATTTTGGACATCAGACAAGAAGATGGAACCCTAAAATGGCTCCTTACATCTACACAGAGCGTAATGGTATCTACATCATCGACTTACAGAAGTCTGTAGGAAAGGTTGATGAGGCATATGATGCTGTATCTGATATCGCTGCTCAGGGTGGTACAATCCTTTTCGTAGGTACAAAGAAGCAGGCTCAGGATGCAATCAAGACTGAGGCAGAGCGTTGCGGTATGTACTATGTAAACGAGAGATGGTTAGGTGGAATGCTTACAAACTTCCGCACAATCGAGAGCCGTATTGCAAGACTTAAAGCTATCGAGACAATGTCAGAGGATGGCACATTCGATGTTCTTCCTAAGAAGGAAGTTATCGCACTCAAGAAGGAGTGGGAGAAGCTCGAGAAGAACCTTGGTGGAATCAAGGATATGAAGAGAATTCCTGATGCAATATTTGTAGTAGATCCTAAGAAGGAGCGTATCTGTATCAAAGAGGCTCAGGCACTTGGAATCACTCTTATAGGTATTGCTGATACAAACTGCGATCCTGACGAGTTAGATTATGTTATCCCAGGAAACGATGATGCTATCAGAGCTGTCAAATTAATCGTATCTAAGATGGCAGACGCTGTTATCGAGGCAAAGCAGGGAGCTGAGGAAGAGGTTACTGCTGAGGAAGCTTCTGACGAGACAGTTGAGGAATAAAACACATTAATATCGGAGGATAATCAAATGGCTATTACAGCAGGTATGGTAAAAGAACTGCGTGAAATGACAGGCGCAGGTATGATGGACTGCAAAAAGGCTTTAACTGAGACAAACGGTGATATGGATGCCGCTGTTGAGGTATTAAGAAAAAGCGGTGCAGCTAAGATGGAAAAGAAGCAGAGCAGAATTGCCGCTGAGGGAATCGCACGTGTTGCTGTAAACGGAAACGTTGCAGTTGTAGCAGAGGTTAACTCTGAGACAGATTTCGTTGCAAAGAACGAGACATTCCAGGAGTTTGTTCAGACTGTAGCAGATACAGCACTTGCTTCTGGCTTAAATGGTGGTGCAAATGGAGAGGATATCGACGCTCTTCTTGCTACAAACGGACTTAGCGAGCTTCTTGTAGAGAAGACAGCTACAATCGGAGAGAAGTTATCTGTTCGTAGATTTGCAAAGGTTACAGGTGATGTTGTTACTTCTTATATCCATGGTGGTGGAAGAATCGGCGTTATCATTGCAGCAAATGGTGCAGCAGATGATGCAGCTAAAGAAGCAATCACAAATATTGCTATGCAGGTTGCAGCTATGAACCCACAGTACATCAGCAGAAACGATATCTCTGATGAAGAGCTTGCAAAGCTTAGAGAGATCACTGTTGACAGTGCATTAAATGATGCTACAACACTTCCAAAGCCTATTCTTAATAAGTTAATTGACAAGGCTATTAACGAGAAGCTTTGGAGCGATGATGATATCAACAACTTCAACGAGCACAAGAACAACATGAACTATGTATGGAACTTCTTATCAGATGCTGCTAAGGCAAAGCTTGGTGAGCTTGCAATGGCAGACAAGGAGTCTATCATGGCTGAGAAGATGTTCAATGGTTTAGTTGAGGGTCGTGTATCTAAGCAGTTAAAAGAGATTTGTCTCCTTGACCAGACATATGTTAAGGCAGAGGATGGAAAGCAGTCAGTTGCAAAATATCTTGAGTCAGTTTCTAAGGATCTTACAATCACCGAGATGGTTCGTTTCGAGGTAGGTGAGGGTATGGAGAAGAAGCAGGAAGATTTCGCTGCTGAGGTTGCTGCCCAGATGGCTGGAGTCTAAACTGTATCTTTATACTGATTAAACGAATGCTGTTCCGCAAAAGTTTAACTTTTAAACTTTTGCGGAATTTTTATATCTTTACAAGATATAAAAATATGGTAAAATAGTAAGAGGAAACAAAACCAATCATAACGGGGGACGCATATGGACTCAAAGGATAATGAATTAGCCAGACAGCAAACAATAACGTTTTATCAGGGTATGTACAGGACGATATCGATGTTCATGGACTTTTAGAGGAGAAATAAATATGAGTAGAATATTATTAAAATTAAGTGGTGAGGCACTTGCAGGTGATAAGCACCACGGCTTTGATGAGGCTACAGTCATTGAGGTTGCAAAACAGGTTAAACAGATTGTTGATAAAGGTACACAGGTAGGTATTGTTATCGGTGGCGGAAACTTCTGGAGAGGCAGAACCAGTGAGACCATCGACCGCACAAAGGCTGACCAGATTGGTATGCTCGCTACAGTTATGAACTGCATTTATGTATCTGAGATTTTCAGATATGTTGGAATGAAGACAGCGGTTCTCACTCCGTTTGAATGTGGCAACATGACAAAGCTTTTCTCTAAGGACAGAGCAAACAAGTATTTTGCACATGATATGGTAGTTTTCTTTGCCGGTGGTACAGGCCATCCTTATTTCTCAACAGATACAGCCACAGTGCTTCGTGCAATTGAGATTGAGGCAGATGGTATTTACCTTGCCAAGGCTATTGACGGAGTATATGACAGTGATCCAAAGACCAATCCTGCTGCAAAGAAGTATGATGAGCTTTCAATCGAAGAGGTTGTTGAGAAGAAGCTCGCAGTAGTTGACCTCACAGCGTCTATCATGTGCCTTGAGAACAAGATGCCTATGTATGTATTCGGACTCAATGAGGAAAACAGCATTGTAAATGCTCTTACAGGCAAATTCAACGGTACAAAGGTTACTGTATAGTAAATTACATATAATGCATATCAGGAGGATAATATGGATTCAAGATTAAACCCTTTTCAGGATAAAATGGAAAAAACATTAAATAATCTCGAGGAAGAATATGCAGGCATCCGCGCAGGAAGAGCCAATCCACATATTCTTGACAAGCTTCGTGTAGATTATTATGGCACCCCTTCACCAATTCAGAGTGTAGCCAATGTAAGTGTTCCTGAGCCAAGAATGATTCAGATTCAGCCATGGGAGGCTTCTATGGTTAAGGAGATTGAGAAAGCAATAAACTGCTCTGACATCGGAATTAATCCTACAAACGACGGAAAGCTTATCAGACTTGTTTTCCCTGAGCTCACAGAGGAGAGACGTAAAGATCTTGCAAAGGACATCAAGAAGAAGGGCGAGGAAGCTAAGGTTGCTGTCCGCAATATCAGAAGGGATGCAATCGACAGCATCAAGAAGACCGGCAAAGAGGAAGGCATTTCAGAGGATGAGATTAAAGGCCTCGAGGATGACGCTCAAAAGCTTACCGACAAGTTTGTCGCAAAAGTTGACGCTGCGGTTGATGCAAAATGTAAAGAGATACTTACTGTATAGTATTTATATTATATCACGTATACAAACAAGGGACATGTTATTCGTGTCCCTTATTTGCTTATTACCGTTTTTACTGTTCACACTTAACTGTGTGACCAGCAAATAAATGATGCGTCATGATTGTAAATATATAATATGCATAAATGAAAGGAAATAAAATATGAGTACTCCGGAACATATAGCAATCATTCTGGACGGAAACGGCCGCTGGGCCAAAAGTAAGGGTATGCCAAGAAACTACGGTCATACAGTAGGAGCCAAAAATGTTGAGAATATATGTAAGGCTGCAAACGACCTCGGCGTTAAATATCTGACACTTTATGCCTTTTCCACTGAAAACTGGAACCGCCCTGAGTCTGAGGTAGCTGCACTAATGAAGCTTCTTGAAAGCTATCTTAAAAACTGTATAAAGACTGCCAATAAAAACAATATGCGTGTGCGCGTAATTGGTGAGATAAGCAGGCTTTCAGAGAATTTTCAGGAGAAAATAAGAAACCTTGAAGAAGTTTCATCAGTAAATACGGGTCTTAACCTGACAATTGCAATTAATTACGGAAGCCGAGATGAGATGATACGTGCTGTAAAGCATATGATAGCTGACCATGATGATGGAAAGCTTTCAGCTGACGATATAGATGCAGATACCTTCTCATCATATCTTGATACAAAAGAGCTTCCGGATCCAGATTTACTCATCCGCACAAGTGGTGAGCAGCGCCTGTCAAACTACCTGCTCTGGCAGCTTGCATACGCTGAGTTTTATTTTACAGATGTTCCGTGGCCTGCATTTGATAAAAATGAACTCAAAAAGGCTATAGATGCATATAATAAAAGAGACCGTCGCTTTGGTGGATTAAAAGAAACGAACGACACGGAGGATAAATAATGTTTAAGACAAGACTGCTTAGTGGTATAGTTCTTGTAATTGCCGCTATATTTCTTATAGTAACAGGAAACGAGGTGCTTCTTTTTTCAACACTTCTGATTTCGTGTATAGGTATGTTTGAGCTTTTCAGGGTGTTTAAATTTGAAAAATCGCTCTTATCGGTTGTACCGTATATTGCTTTGATTTTGTTTTACATCAACTTAAGGTGGAGCTTCATACCTGATGTAATGATGCTTTTCATGGGCTTTCTTATCGTACTGATGTTCGTGTATGTGCTTTCATACCCGAAATATGATGCAAAGCAGCTCATGGCAGCCTTTTTTGGTATGTTTTATGTAGGAACAATGCTTTCATATGTCTACCAGATACGTACACTCAACAACGGACTTTACCTTGCCTTCTTGGTATTTTTATGCTCTTGGGGCTGTGATACATGCGCCTACTGCGTCGGAGTGCTGATTGGAAAGCACAAAATGGCACCAAAGCTTTCACCAAAGAAGTCTATAGAGGGTGCAGTAGGTGGTGTGCTCGGCAGTGCGCTTCTTACAGCCTTATACTGCTTTATATTCAGAAATCATATGAATATAGACGCCACAGAGATTGCTATACTTGCTGTTATAGCTGCTGTTGCAGGCCTTATTTCAATGGTTGGAGATTTGTGTGCATCAGCCATAAAGCGTAATTATGATATCAAGGATTACGGACATCTGATACCCGGACATGGTGGTATTTTAGACCGCTTTGACAGCATGATTATCACAGCACCAATCATTTATTATCTGGCTAGTTTCTTTTTAAGTTAAAAAGTAACTTTTAAGAACCATTGAAAACAAAAAGCTAAGTTAACTATTCAGAACCACTGAGAAAAATATAAATCGAGGAATTATCATGAAAAAAATATCAATACTTGGTTCAACCGGCTCTATCGGAACACAGACACTTGATGTGGTAAGAGAGCAAGGTGATATGCAGGTTGTGGCACTTTCCTGTGGCAGAAATCTCTCCCTTATAGAGAAACAGGCAAGGGAATTTAAGCCGCAGTTTGTCAGTGTAAGTGATGAAAACGATGCCAAAAAGCTTCGCACAAGCCTTGCAGATACAGACATCGAGATTGGTTATGGCATGGACGGTTTAATTAAATGTGCCACCATTGAGCCATGTGACATAGTTGTAACCGCAATTGTCGGTATGCTTGGAATACGCCCGACAATTGCCGCAATAAAGGCAAAAAAGACCATTGCACTTGCAAATAAGGAGACTCTCGTTACAGCAGGACATATCATAATACCGCTCGCAAAGGAATATGGCGTGTCCATACTCCCGGTGGATAGTGAGCACAGTGCCATCTTCCAGTCACTGCAAGGGAACTCAATGAACCCAATTAAAAAAATTCTTCTGACAGCATCCGGAGGTCCGTTCAGAGGCAGAAAGCTCTCTGAGCTTGAAGGTATAAGGGTGGAGGACGCACTAAAGCATCCTAACTGGTCAATGGGTCAAAAAATCACTATTGATTCATCAACCATGGTCAATAAAGGGCTTGAGGTGATTGAAGCAAAATGGCTTTTTGATGTCGATTTGTCGCAGATTCAGGTTGTAGTGCATCCTCAGAGTGTCATTCACTCGGCTGTTGAGTATGCGGATGGAGCAGTTATAGCACAGCTTGGTACTCCTGATATGCGTATACCTATACAGTATGCACTGTATTATCCAAGCAGACCTGCGCTTTCCGGTGACAGGCTTGATCTCTTTAAGCTTAAGGATCTGACCTTTGAGGCACCGGATCTTGATACCTTTAGAGGGCTTGCTCTCGCCATGAAGGCTGCAAGGGCAGGAGGTAATATTCCTACGGCCTTCAATGCTGCAAACGAGAGAGCAGTGGCACTGTTTTTGAATAAAAAGATTAAATATCTGGAAATAATCGATATAATCGAGGCATGTATGGAAAATGCATCATTTATTGAAAATCCTTCAGTGGATGAGATACTTGATACAGAGCAGTGCGCATATGACTATATCAGTAAAAGGTGGTAATTTTGAACATTATTAGTATTATTATTGCAATCATATTATTCAGCATCATAGTAATTTTTCACGAGCTCGGACATTTCTGGCTTGCTAAAGCAAATGGCATAAAGGTCAATGAATTTTGTCTGGGACTTGGACCGACTCTTTTTGGAGTGCAGCGTGGAGAGACCAAATACTCCATAAAGATGCTTCCGTTTGGTGGAGCATGTATCATGGAGGGAGAAGATGAAAGCTCAGGTGATGACAGGGCATTCAACAACAAATCCGTGTGGGCGCGCATAAGCGTTGTTTTCGCGGGACCGTTTTTTAATTTTATCATGGCATTTATTTTTGCTCTCATTATTATCTGCTCTGTAGGCTATGACAGTCCGAAGCTTGCCGGTGTTATTGAGGGCTATGCGGCTGAGGAGGCCGGTATCAAGGCCGGTGATGAGATTGTAAAGCTGAACAATACGAATATACACTTTTACCGCGAGATAAGCCTCTACTCGATGCTTCACGAAGGTGAAACAGTTGATGTGACCTACCTTAGGGATGGCAAAAAGCATACCACCACATTGAAACCTAAATATGACGAGACAACAAAGAGGTATCTGTACGGCTTTAACGTGTCGGGAGAGCGTACAAAGCCCAGCTTTGGAAAGGCACTGCTTTATAGCTGCTACGAGGTGAAATACAACATCTATACAACAATAGAGGGGCTTAAAATGCTCTGTACCGGGGCTGCATCTGTAAATAACTTAAGCGGACCTGTAGGCATTGTAAAGAACATGGGAGACACCTATGAGCAGGCAGTTTCGATGTCAGGAATATGGCTTGGTATACTAAATATGCTAAACTGGGGCGTGCTGATTTCTGCAAACCTCGGTGTGATGAACCTGCTGCCACTGCCGGCACTTGATGGTGGCAGACTTGTATTTTTGATAGTTGAAGCCATAAGAAGAAAGAGAGTAGACCCTGAGAAGGAAGGCTATGTGCATCTCGTTGGCATAGTGCTTTTACTTCTTCTGATGGTTGTTGTCATGTTCAATGATATCAGAAAACTAATAGTCTGATTTTATAACAGATTGGAGATATACACATGGAGACAAAAATAGTAAAAATCGGAAATAAAGTAATCGGTGGAGGTAATCCGATTCTCATACAGTCAATGACAAATACAAAGACTGAGAATGTGGCTGACACAGTTGCACAGATAAACGCACTGACAGACTTAGGCTGTGATATAATCCGATGTGCTGTGCCTACGATGGAGGCTGCAAAGGCACTTAAGGATATTAAGAAACAAATCAGCATACCGCTTGTTGCTGATATACACTTTGATTACAAACTTGCAATAGCTGCGATTGAAAACGGAGCCGACAAAATCCGAATCAATCCCGGCAACATAGGAAGCGCTGAAAGGGTAAAGGCTGTGGTAGATGTAGCAAAGGAGAGAAATATCCCTATCCGCGTCGGTGTAAACAGTGGCTCTCTTGAAAAAGACCTGGTAGAGAAATATCATGGTGTGACAGCAGAGGGACTTGTGGAGAGCGCTCTGGACAAGGTAAAGCTCATAGAAGATATGGGGTATGACAATCTTGTCATAAGCATCAAATCATCAGATGTCATGATGTGTGTTAAAGCACATGAGCTTATTTCAGATAAAACCAATCATCCGCTCCATGTGGGTATCACAGAGGCAGGCACAATAATAAGCGGCAATATAAAGTCAGCTATCGGACTCGGACTGATACTAAGCCAGGGCATAGGTGATACAATACGTGTATCTCTCACTGGAAGTCCTCTTGAGGAAATAAAGTCTGCCAAGCTCATTTTAAGAACTCTTGGTCTTAGAAAGGGTGGCATAGAGGTTGTTTCATGTCCTACCTGCGGCCGCACACAGATAGATCTTATCGGGCTTGCAAATCAGGTGGAGACAATGGTTTCAGGATATGACCTTGACATAAAGGTTGCTGTCATGGGTTGTGTGGTAAACGGACCGGGTGAAGCAAAGGAAGCAGATCTTGGCGTGGCCGGAGGAATCGGCGAGGGTCTTATCATAAAGCACGGTGAGGTATTTAAAAAGGTGCCTGAGAGCGAGCTTTTGGGCGCATTGAAATATGAGCTTGACCATTGGGGTGAATAATTTTGACAAAGACATTTAAGGAAGTTTTCCCTACACTTAAGCTGGACAAAGATATGGAGAATCTGCTGGAGAATGCTGATGTCACCAGAATTTCCGTAAACCATGCAAGAGATTTTTACAAAATATATGTAAAAGCAAAACGCCTTATTTTCAAAAAAAATATCTGGAAGCTTGAGGAAAGCATAAAAAAACAGATATTTAAAAGTAAAGATATTACAGTAAAAATTATAGAGTCTTACGAGTTGTCTTCGCAGTACACACCGAAGACTCTTTTTGATGTCTATTTTGACAGTATTCTTGACGAAATAAACAGTCACAGTGTGCTTTTGTACAATCTGCTGCGCACCTCAAAGTGGAGCTTTACCGATGATACACATGTCACAGTCACACTCGAGGAGACAATAATCGCAAAGACCAGAGGCAATACGGTCATAGAATTTCTTGAGAAGGTGTTCTGCGAGCGCTGTGGGATGGATTTTATCGTTAATCTGCAGTACGAAAAACCAAAAATCAGCAAATACCGTCAGAATGCTGACAAGCAGATTGAGCAGGAAGTGCAAAATATTGTCGCCCGCACTAAATTTGCCATGGCAAAAGATAACGGTGATGAAGATGCTAAAGTGGCTGTCGATGACGGTGCAATGTTTGTAGGAGGCAGTGATAATGCATCCGGTACAATAAATGATAGTAAAACTGAGGCAACTAAAGTTTCAAACAGGAAAAAAGAGGCAAAAACAGACTCTGACAGCAATTCAAGGAATAATTCGGCCGGCACTGATAAAAAGCCTGAGAAGAAGTTTGAAAAGAAGTTCGAGAAAAAGTTCGAGCGCAAAGGAGATTTCAGACGCAAATATGACAATGACCCTGATATCGTGTACGGAAGAAGCTTTGATGATGAAGAGATGTCCATTGAAAAGATTGACGGTCCTATCGGTGAGGTTACAATAAAGGGCAAGATTCTTACGGTTGAATCCCGCGAAATCAGAAACGAAAAGACTATCATTATGTTTGCGGTCACTGATTTCACAGACACAATCATGCTCAAGCTCTTTGCCAGAAATGATGACGTAGCAGATATTCTTGCATATATTGCCCCGGGCAACTTTGTTAAGGCAAAGGGAGTTGTGACTGTAGATAAATATGACAGTGATTTGTCAATAACCTCAATAGTCGGGCTTAAAAAAATACCTGACTTTACCTCAAAGAGAGAGGATACTGCTGCCGAAAAACGTGTTGAGCTTCACTGTCACACCAAGATGAGTGACATGGATGGCGTGTCTGACGTAAAGGATATTGTGAAATGTGCAATGCGCTGGGGGCACAAGGCCATTGCTATTACGGACCACGGTGATGTGCAGGCATTCCCTGATGCTAATCATACTGTGGATGATAAATTCAAGGTCATTTACGGTGTGGAAGCATATCTGGTCGATGATACAAAGGATATTGTGGAGAATGCAGCCGGTCAGTCGCTGGATGACAAATACGTGGTATTTGATATAGAGACAACAGGCTTTTCTCCGGAAAAGAATAAAATCATAGAAATAGGTGCGGTGAAGGTCATCGGTGGCGAGATTGTAGACCGCTATTCCACATTTATAAACCCTGAGGTACCTATTCCATTCAGGATTGAGGAGCTCACCTCGATAAGGGATGATATGGTTATCACATCGCCAACAGTGGATGTCATACTGCCACAGTTTATGGAGTTTTGCAAGGACTGCATCATGGTCGCCCACAACGCTGACTTTGATATGAGCTTTATAAAGCGAAACTGCGCGCTGCTTGGCATGGAGTGTAATCCTACTATAGTGGACACGGTGGCTCTTGCGAGAGTGCTTCTGCCACAGTTAAACAGATTTAAGCTGGATACAGTGGCCAAGGCTCTAAACATCTCGCTTGACCATCATCACAGAGCGGTGGATGATGCCGCATGTACCGCAGAGATATTTGTCAAATTCATAGAAAAGCTAAAGGACAGGGGCATATCAGGCTTAGATGAGGTAAATGCCCTGGCAAAATCATCTGTTGAGATGATAAGGAAGATGCCTACATACCATGCCATCATTCTTGCAACCTGTGACCAGGGGCGTACCAATCTCTACAGGCTTATCTCGCTGTCACACATCAAGTATTATAATAAGAGACCGCGAATACCAAAATCAGAGTTTAACAAGTATCGTGATGGGCTTTTAATAGGCTCAGCCTGTGAGGCAGGAGAGCTTTACAGAGCTATTTTAAACGGAAGACCACAGGAGGAAATCACAAGGCTTGTGAATTTCTATGATTACCTGGAGATACAGCCTCTTGGCAACAACGCATTTATGATACGTGACGAGGATTCCGATATTGCTTCAAACGATGACCTTATCGATATAAATAAGCGAATCGTAAAGCTTGGAGAGGAATTTGGAAAGCTGGTTGTTGCAACCTGTGACGTACATTTCTTAAATCCCGAGGACGAGGTATACCGTCGTATTATCATGGCCGGTAAGGGCTTTAAGGATGCAGATGAGCAGGCTCCGCTTTACTTAAGGACCACAGAGGAAATGCTAAAGGAGTTTGAATATCTCGGAAGCAAAAAGGCTGAGGAGGTAGTCATCACCAATACCAATAAGATAGCAGACATGTGTGAGCGTATCTCACCGGTCAGACCTGATAAATGTCCGCCGGTTATCGAAAACTCTGACGGCATGCTTCGTGAAATCTGCTATAACAAGGCAAACAGGATGTACGGAGATCCGCTGCCGCCTATAGTTAAGGAAAGGCTTGACAGAGAGCTCAACTCTATTATTTCAAACGGCTATGCCGTAATGTACATCATCGCACAGAAGCTTGTGTGGAAATCAAATGAGGATGGCTATCTGGTTGGCTCGCGAGGCTCCGTAGGAAGCTCGTTTGTTGCAACCATGTCAGGTATCACAGAGGTTAATCCGCTGCATGCTCACTATTTGTGTACACACTGCAAATACAGTGATTTTGATTCACCAGAGGTACAGGCATTTTCAGGCCGTGGTGGCTGTGATATGCCGGATAAGCTCTGTCCAAAGTGCGGCAGACCTTTAAGCAAGGAGGGTTTTGATATTCCGTTTGAAACCTTCCTCGGTTTCAAGGGAAACAAGGAGCCGGATATCGATCTGAACTTCTCCGGTGAGTACCAGTCAAAGGCACACAAATATACCGAGGTTATTTTCGGAGAGGGCCAGACCTTTAAAGCCGGAACCATAGGTACACTTGCTGACAAGACCGCATTTGGATACATTAAAAACTATTATGAGGAGCGCGGTATCAGAAAGCGAAATTGCGAGATAGACAGGATAGTGCAGGGCTGTGTCGGTGTTCGACGTACTACGGGACAGCATCCGGGTGGTATAGTTGTGCTGCCGATGGGTGAGGAGATTAATACCTTTACTCCTGTACAGCATCCTGCGAATGATATGACCGTTGACATCACGACAACGCATTTTGACTACCATTCAATCGACCACAACCTGTTAAAGCTCGATATACTTGGACACGATGATCCTACCATGATTCGTATGCTGCAGGATCTGACAGGTGTTGACCCAACAAAGATTCCGCTTGACGACAAGGCTGTCATGTCACTGTTTCAGAACACCTCCGCTTTGGGCATAGAGCCTGAGGATATCGATGGATGTCCGCTTGGAGCTTTAGGTATACCGGAGTTTGGTACCGATTTTGCCATGGGCATGCTCCTTGATACAAAGCCAAAGGAGTTTTCTGACCTCATTCGTATCGCCGGATTATCACACGGTACCGACGTATGGCTTGGCAATGCACAGACTCTTATCGAGGAAGGCACAGCTACCATTTCAACCTGTATCTGTACCAGAGATGATATTATGACATATCTGATTTCCATGGGACTTGAATCTGAGGAAGCCTTCAACATCATGGAGAAAGTGCGAAAGGGCATTATTGCCAAGGGCAAATGCCCTCAGTGGCCACAGTGGAAGGAGGATATGAAGGCACACGGTGTGCCTGACTGGTATATCTGGTCATGCGAGAAAATCAAGTACATGTTTCCTAAAGCCCATGCTGCGGCATACGTTATGATGGCATGGAGAATTGCCTACTGTAAGGTTTTCTATCCGCTTGCATACTACGCAGCATACTTTTCAATCCGTGCCACAGGCTTTTCATATGAGCTTATGTGTCAGGGAAAGGACCGACTCGAAAACTACATGAAGGACTATAAGAAAAGAAAAGACACGCTGTCAAACAAGGAGCAGGATGTATTTAAGGACATGCGTATCGTACAGGAAATGTATGCCAGAGGCTTTGATTTCATGCCTCTTGATATATACAGGGCTCACCCTAACCGTTTCCAGATAATTGACGGTAAGCTCATGCCGGCCATAAACAGTATTGACGGACTAGGCGACAATGCCGCTATTTATATTTCGGAAGCGGCAAAGGACGGACCATTCCTCTCAAAGGATGATTTCAGGGAGAGAACTCATGTATCGCGAACAGCCGTAGACCTCATGTCAGATTTGGGACTGCTTGGTTCACTGCCGGAGTCAAACCAGCTTTCACTTTTCGATTTTGGAGCATAATCCGGCAGTTTAGCATAAAACATATACTATAACAATAATAAAAATCCACTACTCATTGACAGACTAATAAATCTGTAAATAGGGTAGTGGATTTTGTGTATAATATGTATTGATTTTAAATATTAAATCTTATTTTAATTTTCTTCAATAAAATCTATCTGATACTCATCCATGTACTTGATACGTGCAAGTGAGTAAACCTCATAGCCCTGCTCGTTGATCTTTCTTCTGCCAGGCTGGAATGACTTCTCAATAAGGATTCCTATACCGGCAACTGTAGCGTGAGCCATGCGAAGAAGTCTGATGGCACCTGTAGCAGCCTCTCCGTCAGCCATGAAATCATCAATCAAAAGAATATTGTCATCCTCTGAGATTACATCGCGTGAGAGTGTAAGCTCATAGCTCTTCTCTGTTGTAAATGAAGTAACCTGTGTCTGATATAAATCATTATGTAATGTCTTTGAAGGCTGCTTCTTTAAAATAACAAGCGGTACATTCATCTTGGCTGCTGCCATAAGTGCCGGAGCAATTCCTGAGCTCTCTATTGTGACAACCTTTGTGATTCCCTTACCGGCAAAGTGATTTGCGAAATCCTCACCGATGTGCTCCATAAGCACCGGATCCACCTGATGGTTGATAAATTTGTTGACCTTTAAGATATTTGTGCCAATAACCTGGCCATCCTTGAGAATTCGATCTTGCAGTTCTTTCATTTTGTTCACCTCATAAAAAATAAATTGTTATTATTATAGCACTATTCTTCGACAATATCACTATAAATTTTAGAATAAATTTCTTCAACCATATGATCGAGGAAGCTTTCCTCAAGCAGGCTGTATTTTTCAGTAATAACTGATGTGATAAGCTCAGCTCTTTTGTAGTATAAATCACCTGAGCAGGCATCTCCTTTTTCACCCGATGACGCTAAAGTCATAAGCTCGTCCTTATGAGTGACGGTCACGTATTCCATGATTTCCTTTTCGAGGGAATTATTCAGATCAATTTTTTTTGAAATGTCCCTAAGCTCCATAAATGACTTCATTCCTATGATAAAAAATATCAAGAAAACAAGCCCCATTACGATAGAAACCATGAGCTTGTTTACCGAGTCTAAAGCGGCAAGCTTTATAACTCCTGTATCAAGCAGCACAATAGCAATAAGCCCTATCGCACCGACTGCGGTGAAGCACTGTCCGGTTGCTTTTGTATCCTCGTATCGTTTTTGTTCATCAACGTATATTTTCATACGGCCTCCATATTGTTTAATTATAGTTATATGTTATAATGAAACGATGAAAATTACAATATTATGTGTAGGAAAAGTTAAAGAAAAATTTTACAGAGATGCGATTGCTGAGTACTCAAAGCGCCTAAGCCGTTACTGTAAGCTTGAAATCACTGAGGTTTCCGATGAAAAGACAAGCGAGCAGGCCACACAGACAGAGATAGACATCGTAAAAAATAAAGAAGGTGAGAGGCTTCTTAAAAATATAAAAGACGATGCATATGTATTTTGTCTGGCGATAGATGGAAAACAGCTTGATTCGGTTGAGCTGTCACAGAAGATGGATAAGCTTATGACAGGCGGCAAAAGTCATCTTGTTTTTGTAATAGGAGGCTCTCTGGGGCTGTCCGATGATGTATTGAAGTGCGCTGACTATAAGCTTTCATTTTCTAAAATGACATTCCCCCATCAGCTCATGCGCGTAATTTTACTGGAGCAGATTTACAGGTCGTTTCGCATCAGCAATAATGAGCCGTACCACAAATAACCGGCATAATTCAGCCTAAATAAACATATGTTAATATATGAAGATGCAAAAAGTAACTGATTCGTTCGAGCTTCCAAAGGACATAGTGCTAGGGCTTCCAATTGTAACAGCATATGGTTATAATGAATTGACTATAGAAAACCACAAGGGTATTCTGTCATTTTCGGACAAGGCCGTAACTGTAAGGGCAGCAGACAGTACCATAAAAATATCCGGCAGCCGCCTTGAAATAAAGGAATTTACAAAGGATTTAATAATAATAGCCGGTCATTTAAAGGGTGTTATATATGAGTATTAAAGCTTATGCAACAGTAAGGCTAACAGGCTGCAATATCAGGCGCTTCATAAATCTGTGCACGGCAAACCATATAAAAATATGGAACCTTAAATATGTAAGTCCAAAGGAATATGAGGCCTGCTGCAGTACAGAAGATATTTTTCTAATGAAGCCGCACCTGAAAAAGACGCATACAAGGCTTCTCGTGGTAAAAAGACAGGGATACTTTGCTATAAGAGCATTTCTATATAAAATACGTATTATTACGGCTGCAATTACCGGCGTTTTTTGTATACACGCACTCATCTGCACAAGAATCTGGCACATTGTGCCTGAAGGAAACCGTTTCACGTATGATGAGTCGGTCATCTCCTTTATGGAGAGTGAAAATGTAACAATAGGCAGCCACAAGAGAGCAGATTACAGCCTCCTTGAAAAAAAGCTTGAGGAAAAATATCCCGATATCACGTGGTGCAGTATATACATAGAAAAAAATACCATGAAAATTGATATATCAGAGGGAATTAATTATAGGTAAATTATGACAAATCTTATTTTTATGTTATAATGGAAAATATTTTGATTGAAAGGCACATGAGCTAATGAGTTTAAATGAAGTATCTATAAAAATACCGGGCGAATATATACCAAACGTCTTTGGACAGTTTGATGCATTCGCCAAGAAAATAGAGCGCACACTGCACGTAACGCTTGTCTTAAGAGATGATTCCTTAAAGATTATCGGAGCGCAGGGAAATATTGATGGGGCAAAAGAGGTGTTCGAACAGCTCATTGCGCTGGCTGAGAGAGGCAACGTCATTACAGAGCAGAACGTAAACTATGCACTTGCACTTTTAGAGGAGCATAGAGGCAGTGAGATTGTTGAGATTGACAAGGATATCATTTGTCACACAATAAATGGCAAGCCCGTAAAGCCAAAAACCATAGGACAGAAGGAATATGTCGATGCAATCAGGAAAAAGATGATTGTGTTTGGCATGGGTCCTGCCGGAACAGGAAAGACCTATCTTGCCATGGCAATGGCTATAACAGCTTTTAAAAATGAGCAGGTGGGCCGTATTATCCTGACACGTCCTGCGATTGAAGCAGGCGAGAAGCTTGGCTTTCTGCCGGGAGATCTGCAGAGCAAGATTGACCCATATTTGAGACCGTTGTACGATGCTCTTTATCAGATAATGGGAGCTGAGAGCTTCCAGCGCAACATGGAAAAGGGCCTTATTGAGGTGGCTCCTCTTGCGTACATGAGAGGCCGTACACTTGACAATGCATTTATCATACTTGATGAGGCACAGAATACAACTCCTGCACAGATGAAGATGTTTCTTACACGAATCGGCTTTGGCTCAAAGGTTGTCGTGACAGGTGATGCGACACAAAAGGATCTTGCACCTGGAGCAAAATCTGGGCTTGATGTGGCACTTAGGGTGCTTAAAAACATAGATGATATAGGCATATGCAATCTGACAAGCAAGGATGTCGTTCGTCATCCGCTTGTACAAAAAATTGTTCAGGCTTATGATGATTATGAAAATAAGCAGACTGCAAAGACTGCAAGAAAGCAGAGGAAGAGCAATAAATGAGTTTTTTTATCGAAAAAGAAGTAGAATGCAATTTTAATTTTGATTATGAAAAGGTCGCAGAAGCTGTTGTTTCTGCTTCACTTGAGCACGAGAGCTTTCCGTATGAGGCGGAGGTTAATTTGACACTGACAGACAATGAAGGGATACATGCCATCAATAAGGAGTACAGACAGATAGACAGGCCCACAGATGTATTATCTTTTCCGATGCTTTCATATGAAACGCCCGGAGATTTTTCTTTCCTTTCAGATGAAAATGAGGATGATTTCAATCCTGATACAGGAGAGGTCATGCTAGGTGACATTATCATATCCGTCGACAAAGTAAAGGAGCAGGCCATAGAATACGGACACAGCGAAAAAAGAGAGTTTGCCTTTCTGATTACACACAGCATGCTTCATCTGTTCGGATATGACCACATGGAGGCTGATGAGGCGGCCGTAATGGAAGAGCACCAGAGAAAAATACTTGACGCTTTAGGTATAACACGCTAATATTTAAGCTGGTTATCAATTGAAATAGAGGATTTTATAAATGTCTAAAAAAAACAATGGGGCAAGTAATGCCTTAGTACAGGGCTCCATACTTGCCGTAGCATCTATCATAAGCAGAATAATAGGACTCATATATCGCATACCGATGCAGCGTATATTGGGCGATATCGGAATCGGCTATTATTCCACAGCTTTTGAAATATATAATGTCATGCTGATTATATCATCATACAGCTTACCACTTGCCGTATCAAAGATGGTTTCAGCCCAGATGGCAAAAAAGAGGCGGACTGCGACGTATCAGATACTGAAGTGTGCTCTGCTTTTTGCAACCATCAGTGGCACAACGGTTGCACTCATACTGTTTTTCGGTGGCAATTTTTTTGCGACGACGCTTCTTAACACACCATACAGTATTTTTGCCTTAAGAGTACTGGCTCCGGGGCTTTTGGTAGTTGCAGTGCTTGGCGTCATCAGAGGCTTTTTCCAGGGACTGGGTACTATGATGCCAAGTGCCGTATCACAGATAATAGAGCAGATAGTAAATGCCATAGTCAGTGTATGGGCGGCCTACGTGCTATACCGTACAGGTACAAGGATTGGCGCAGTGCTTGGTGACAAGGAGCACTATGCCGCTGCCTACGGTGCAGCAGGCGGTACACTTGGAACAGTTCTTGGCTCTGTAGCAGCACTTTTATTTGTGGTATTTATCTTTGCCATCTATATGAAGGTGTTCAAGAGGCAGATGAAAAGAGAACGAAATGTCAGGGTAAGCTCATTTGGCTACACCATGAAGATTCTTGTAATTACGGTTATTCCGGTGCTTTTAAGTACTACTATATACAATATCAGTGGTATTATCGACCAGGGTATTTTCAAGCAGGTTGCACTGCTTCAGGGATACACTCAGAATGATATAGACGTATGGTGGGGTGTATACACCGGAAAGTACAAGCTTTTAATCAATGTGCCTATATCCATAGCATCAGCTATGGCAGCATCCTTTGTGCCGGTGCTTACAGGCGCATATCACAGGGACGATATGGAGGCAGTGAGAGGACAGATTAATCTTTCCACACGCTTTATCATGGTTGTCGCATTCCCATGTGCAGTAGGGCTTGCCGTGTTTGGACTACCAATATTTAATATACTGTTCTCAAGCACCCGTGCAACAAATGCTGATGCATCACTTATGATGTATGTCGGTGCGGTTGCGGTAGTATTTTACTCGCTTTCCACTCTGTCCAACGGACTGCTGCAGGGAATTGACAGGCTCAAAGTTCCGGTAATCAACGCTGCGATATCCATTGTAGCGCATGTCATAGTACTCATACTGCTTATGCTCATATTCAGGCTCAATATACATGCAGTTGTGCTTGCCAATACGTTTTTTGCATTGCTCATGTGCTTTATGAACAGCATGGCTTTAAAGAAGTACAGCGGCTTTAAGCAGGAAATAAAAAAGACCTTTATCATACCGGCCATCAGCTCGCTCATAATGGGAGTTATTTCGTATATAGTATACTTTATGCTTTACAAGGCCTGTCATATTGAGATTATCGCCTTCATTCTTGCTGCAATCATTGCGGTTATCTCATATGCAGTTGCGCTGCTTTTGCTCAAGGGACTGACTGAGGATGAGCTTAGACATTTTCCAAAGGGCACACTTATCATAAAAGGGGCAAAAAAATGTCATTTATTATAAAATTGAATAAATAACAAAAATTTACAGATACTGATTTTGAGGTGATAATATGAAAAGCAAAATCAGTATCTGTTTTTTAACTATTGTTGTAATTCTTCTTGCACTTGTTATGATAGAAAAAATCAATACGCAAAGAGCAGCAGACAAGGCTGCGATAATTGCACAAAGCAATGAAAATGATAAAGAAGAAAAAAATGAAAAAGAAAGCCTTCTGACATCAAATGAGGCTAAGAATGCAAAATACTGCATCAAAAATGACTCCGGAATGCTGTCTGTATACAACGGCACTGCAAGTGAAAAATACTTTGATACAGGCGTGTATTTTGAAGAACTGCCCGATGAAGCAAAAAATAAGGTTACAAATGGACTCTACTTTTTTAACGAAACTGATTTGTACGATTTTCTTGAAAGCTATTCGAGTTAATGTTAAAATAAATCAGTTAGGGGAAAGAATATGTACGATTTAATTATAATAGGTGCCGGTGCATCCGGGCTCATGGCGGCAGCAACTGCTGCATCAAAGGGAGCACGCGTGGCACTTTTAGAGCACAAGGATGATATAGGAAAGAAAATACTTGCAACAGGAAACGGCAGATGTAATTTCACAAACACTGATATGTCCGTAAATAAGTTTCACGGCAGTAAAGCGCTGATTAAAAACGGGTTGTCACAATTTAATTATGCAGACACAATACGTTTTTTTAAAGAACTTGGAATACCTGCATATGACAATGCAGGCTACATTTATCCAAATTCAAGGCAGGCTGCATCTGTTGTGGCAGCCTTTCGCATGGAGCTTATGAGACTTCATGTGGATGTGAAAACAGGCATAAGTATTACAGAAATTAAGACTACAGGGATTATGGCTAAAGACACAAAGTCTGCTGCTAATCCGGCAACTAATAAGAAGACAGATGACCGGACCGGTTACTGCATCCAAACAGACAAGGGCAGCTTTAAGTCCAAAAGGCTTATCATAGCGTGTGGCCTTACGGCTTCCCCAAAGCTTGGAAGTGACGGAAGCCTGTTTCGACAGATAGAAGCTCTCGGACATCATATCCAAAAGCCATTACCCGCGCTTTGCGGCTTTAGCTGTGATGGTCTTAATTTCAAAAAAATCACAGGCGTCAGGTGCGATGCTACCGTCGCTTCCGTGATAGACGGTCAAATGACAGAGCAAAATACAGGGGAGCTGCAGTTAGCTGACTATGGCATCTCAGGCATCCCGGTTTTTCAGATTTCAAGTCTTATGTCAAGAGCCCTCGATAAAGATCAAAGGGTCGAAGTGATAATTGACTTTTTGCCAGCTTTTAGTGATGATGAGCTTAATGGATACATAAAGGACAGAAGCAGTACAACGGCAGACAACCGCTCGTTAAATGAGATGCTTAACGGACTTTTAAACAATAAGCTTCTTCTTGAACTGATACACAAATCAGGAGTATCTCCTGACAAAAAGGGAAGGCTGTTGACAGATGATGATTGTAAAAGTCTCACCCGCTCAATAAAGCATACAGCCGTTTCGGTAAAAAGGCCAAGAGGAGCCGAATTTGCACAGGTGTGTGCAGGCGGCATATGTACAAAGGAAATAGATGTACGTACATTGGAGTCCAAAATCCATCCGGGGCTTTACTTTTGCGGCGAGCTGCTTGATGTGGACGGCATATGCGGTGGCTACAATCTGCAGTGGGCATGGACAAGTGGATATATAGCAGGAGAAATGCAGTAAATGATTAAAATTAACCAGATAAAGCTCCCCGTCACGCACAGTGATGAGGCATTAAAAAAGAAAATAATAAAAATGCTTAAGCTCAATGCCAAGACAGGCTTTACATACCGGATATTAAAGAAATCACTTGACGCGCGTAAAAAACCTGAGCTGTTCTATACATATTCCGTTGCTGTAGAGCTAGATGATACAAAAAATAGCGAAGAAGCAATTGTAAAAAGAGCAAACAGTTCATCTGTGCTCATTTACAAAGAAAAAGAATACCGGATACCTGCGCACGGAAATATATCGCTTGACAGGCGCCCTGTTATTGCAGGGGCAGGACCTGCCGGGCTGTTTTGTGCATATATATTGGCAGAGGCAGGTTTTCGCCCGATAGTTATCGAGCGTGGCAGTCGGGTTGAGAAAAGAACCTGCGATGTACAAAAATTCTGGGAGAGCGGCATACTTAATCCCAAAAGCAATGTACAGTTTGGTGAGGGCGGTGCCGGAACCTTTTCAGACGGCAAGCTGAATACATCCGTAAAGGATCCTTCGGGCAGAAATCGTCTTGTGCTTGAGACATTTGTGCGCTTTGGGGCAGATCCGTCCATACTTTATGACAACAAGCCACATATTGGTACTGATGTGCTTTCAGAAGTAATTGTCAACATGCGTGAGTTTTTGGTTGACAAAGGAGTTACATTTGTATTTGACACCTGTGTAAACAATCTTGACATAGTTTCCCAAAAGCTATTAAGTGTTTACACGGATTCTGACAGTAACAGTAATAGTGAGATAAAGACAGATGTATGCGTTCTGGCACTCGGACACAGCGCCAGAGATACATTTGATATGCTTTACAACAAAGGCTTTGATATGGAGTGCAAGAGCTTTGCAGTCGGCTTTCGCGTTGAGCATCCGCAGCGCATGATAGATGAATCACAGTACGGTATTCAAAAGAAAATTATACTTCCGCCAAGCCCATACAAGGTCACATCCAATTTTCCGAATGGCAGAGGAGTCTATTCATTCTGCATGTGTCCGGGAGGATATGTGGTCAACTCATCGTCAACTGAAAATCACACGGTGGTTAACGGCATGAGCTATCACGACAGAAACAGCAAAAATGCGAACAGTGCCATCATAGTATCTGTTTCGCCGAAGGATTTCGGAGCAGATGATGCCCTCGCCGGAGTGAGATATCAGGAAAAGCTTGAAACAGAAAATTATAAGCGAGGCAATGGTTTAATACCACAGCAGCTTTTCGGTGATTTCTGTGATGACAGATTAACAACAGCATACGGTGATTTTGGCTCTTGTACAAAGGGAAACACCATCTTTGCAAAGCTGAATGGACTGATGAACGCTGACATGGAGCAGTCGTTCAAGCTTGGAATGGAACATTTTGGCCATCTGATACATGGCTTTGACAGAAAAGATGCTATTTTGTCCGGTATGGAGACACGCACATCTTCTCCGCTTCGCATAAAAAGAGATGAATCCTTTGAGAGCAACATCTCGGGTGTATACCCTTGCGGAGAGGGCGCAGGCTATGCAGGAGGCATTACATCTGCGGCAATCGACGGCATAAAGGTCGCAGAAGCAATTATTAAAAAATATAGGCCGGATTTTAAATAATATTTATACACATGAATAATATTTATACACGTAAAGAGAGGAAATATTCGTGGCAGAAGTATCACCAATGATGCAGCATTATCTGCAGACAAAAGAACAATATAAGGATTGTATTTTATTTTATCGCTTAGGAGACTTCTATGAGATGTTTTTTGACGATGCGATAATGGTTTCAAAGGAGCTTGAGCTTACGCTCACCGGCAAAAACTGCGGACTTGAAGAAAGAGCTCCTATGTGTGGAGTACCGTTTCACGCGGCAGACTCATATATCAACAGACTCGTATCAAACGGTCACAAGGTAGCTATCTGTGAACAGATGGAAGATCCAAAGCAGGCAAAGGGAATCGTTAAGCGAGAGGTAATCCGTGTTGTGACACCTGGCACAAACACTGATATGGCTTCTTTAGATGAGGCAAAAAACAATTACATAATGTCGATTGTATACACTGAGGACAAATACGGCATAGCGACCTGTGATGTCACAACAGGTGATTTTTTTACGACAGAGGTGGATGCGGAAAGAAAGCTGTTAGATGAGGTGAGCAGATTTAATCCATCGGAAATCATATGTAATGAAGCCTTCTACATGAGCGGAATAGATGTTGACGATATGAAAAACAGATTATCAATTACTGTTTCAGCACTCGACTCATGGTATTTTTCTGATGGTCTCGCAAATGAGACACTGCTTTCACATTTCCACGTACAGACAATAAATGCTCTGGGGCTTGAGGATTATGAGAGTGGAGTCATAGCTGCCGGCGCCCTGTTAAAGTACCTTTATGAAACGCAGATGAACTCGCTCGACAATATACTTGAGCTTCATCCGTACTCAATAGGCAAATATATGATAATAGACAGCTCATCAAGACGTAATTTGGAGCTTGTAGACACCCTTCGTGAAAAGCAAAAGAGAGGCTCACTGCTTTGGGTACTAGACAAGACACGCACGGCTATGGGAGCAAGACTGCTTCGCACCTATGTCGAGCAGCCTCTTATCGAAAAGTCAGAGATAATAAAGCGCCAGAAGCTTATCGAAGCACTTAATGCAAACGAAATAACAAGAGATGAAATCAGGGAATACCTTAATCCTATTTATGACCTTGAGCGTCTCATCACAAGAATCACCTACCAGTCAGCCAATCCGCGCGACCTTATTGCCTTTAGGGATTCTTTAAAAATGCTTCCACCAATAAAGCAGCAGCTTTCAGACATACCTTGTGAGCTTACCGATGAGATTAACAAAGAGTTCGACGAGCTTAAGGATATATATGAGCTTTTACTTTCATCCATTGAGGATGAGCCGCCTATCTCACAGCGCGACGGAGACATCATAAAAGCAGGCTACAACGAGGAGGTTGACCGTCTTCGAGACGCAAAAACCAAGGGAAAGACATGGCTTGCAGAGCTTGAAGCCGATGAGCGTGAAAAAACAGGCATCAAAAACTTAAGAATCAAGTATAACAAGGTATTTGGATATTACCTTGAGGTCACAAACTCCTTCAAGGATTTAGTTCCTGATTATTATGTGAGAAAACAGACACTCACCAATGCAGAGCGCTACATAACACCGGAGCTTAAGGAGCTTGAGGATACCATTCTTGGAGCTGAAGACAGGCTCACATCACTTGAGTATGAGCTGTTTCGTGATGTAAGAAAACAGATTTCCGACAATGTTTCAAGGATTCAGAAAACAGCCAGAGCTATAGCACAGATTGATGTTTTTGCTTCGCTTGCTCTTGTTGCCAGTCAGAATAATTACTGCAAGCCAAAGATAAATGAAAGTGGGATAATAGACATAAAAAACGGACGTCATCCTGTAGTTGAAAAAATGATTACAAATGACATGTTTATAGAAAATGATACATATCTGGATCAGCACAAAAACAGAATCTCAATCATCACTGGACCAAACATGGCCGGTAAATCCACCTACATGAGACAGACAGCACTTATCGTTCTCATGGCACAGATTGGAAGCTTTGTACCTGCACAAACTGCAAATATCGGTATTGTAGACCGTATCTTCACGCGAGTCGGTGCATCTGACGACCTTGCAAGCGGACAAAGTACATTTATGGTTGAGATGAACGAGGTGGCAAATATACTAAGAAATGCAACCGCAAAATCCCTGCTCATTCTCGATGAGATTGGACGAGGCACGAGCACATTTGACGGACTAAGCATCGCCTGGGCAGTTGTAGAGCATATAAGCAATCCAAAGCTCCTCGGAGCAAAGACGCTTTTTGCAACGCATTATCACGAGCTCACCGAGCTTGAGGGCAAGCTTGACAGTGTAAACAACTACTGCATCGCTGTAAAGGAAAAGGGCGATGATATAGTATTCCTAAGAAAAATCGTAAAGGGCGGAGCTGACAGAAGCTACGGCATACAGGTAGCAAAGCTTGCAGGGCTGCCTGATTCAGTCATAGAGCGTGCCAAGGAAATCGCAGAGCAGCTTCTTGCAAATGATATCACAGATACTGTAAAAAACATATCTGTTGACAATGGCCGCAAGCATAAAAAGGAGCATCTTGACGAGGTTGATATGACACAGATTTCGCTTTTCGACACAGTGAAGGATGATGATATAATTGACGAGCTTCGAAGCATAGACATAGGCAACATGACACCACTTGATGCGTTAAACAAGCTGTATCAGCTCCAGAACAAGGTTAAAAACCGCTGGTAGAAAGGATTAAAATGCCAAATATTGCCATATTAAATCAGGAAACAATAGATAAAATAGCTGCAGGAGAGGTTGTTGAGCGTCCGTGCTCCGTGGTTAAAGAGCTGGTGGAAAATGCCATAGATGCAGGCTCCACAGCCATCACTGTGGAGATAAAGGAGGGCGGAATCTCATTCATCCGTATCACCGACAACGGCTGCGGAATTGAAAGAGACCAGGTTGCAGTTGCATTTTACCGTCACAGCACGAGTAAAATCCGCTCGGCAGAGGATTTACTTACTGTAAAGTCTCTCGGCTTCAGAGGTGAGGCGCTGTCAAGCATCTCGGCCGTTGCCCGCGTTGAGCTTATCACAAAAACCTACGATGAGCTCACCGGCACCAGATATGTGATCGAAGGCTCAAAGGAGCTTTCAAACGAGGAAATCGGTGCTCCGGACGGTACTACCTTCATAGTAAAGGATTTGTTTTATAATGTTCCGGCAAGACGTAAGTTTTTAAAGACAGCACAGACAGAGGGCAGCTACATAAGCGATATGGTTGAAAAGCTTGCGCTTTCACATCCTGATATATCGTTTAAGTTCATAAACAATAACCAGACAAAGCTTCACACCTCCGGAAACGGCAACAGAAAGGATATCATATACCATATATTCGGACGCGAGATATCGTCATCACTGCTTGAGGTGAAGCATGAATGTGAATACTTTAAGGTGGAGGGCTTTATAGGAAAGCCTGTTATCACAAGGGGCAACAGAAATTATGAGAATTATTTCATAAACGGCAGATATGTAAAGAGCAATATATTGTCACGTGCAATAGAGGAGGCCTACAAGAGCTTTCTAATGCAGCATCAGTATCCGTTTACAGTGCTTTACTTTACATTTTTTAGTGAGCTGGATGTCAACGTGCATCCGACCAAGATGGAGCTTAGGTTCGACAACAACAACGAGATATATGTCGAATTGTGTGACACAATATATGCAATTCTATCCCACAAGGAGATGATTCCCGAGGTGCCTGTAGACAGTACGCCGGCGCCTAAAAAGATAGTGCATGAGTATAAGGAACCAATACCGGAGCCGTTTGAGAAGAGGCGTATCAATGAGGTGAGGGCAGCGGAATCAAGGAGCGTGTACGGACAGAGCGTGACGTCAGCAGCAACAGAACCTGCTGCAAAAGCGCCTGCTGTTAATGAGCAACTCACAGATAACACATCAAAGCTGCAGACTGCTAAAGCATCTGCATCTGCGCTTGTTGCAGGCACCGGCAATTCAGTGGAACTAACGCCTGAAACTTCCACCGCGTATGAACCTGCACAGGCTGTCACCGGCACCCAGCAGACACTTGGGGATTACGACAAGGTTTTTCTTACAGAAAGCGCCAAGAAACAGTTTTCCATCATAGGCCAGCTCTTTAAGACCTACTGGCTGATAGAGTTTGAGGACAAGCTTTATATCATAGACCAGCATGCAGCCCATGAAAAGGTACTGTATGAAAAAACGATGGCAAGACTGGCCAATAAGGATTTCACATCACAGCGCATAAGCCCTCCGATTGTCATGACACTTGATGCCAGGGAATGTGAGATGCTTGAGAAATACAGGCCGCAGATAGAACAGTTTGGCTATGAGGTGGAGCATTTTGGCGGCAAGGAATACATGATCAGTGCAATTCCAGATAATTTGTTTAACATAGATATGAAGGATCTGTTTATAGAGATGCTCGATGATTTTTCCAATGCGACAGGCAGGCAGACTCCTGATATCATCACGGAAAAGGTCGCATCCATGTCGTGCAAGGCAGCAGTCAAGGGCAATGACAAGCTTACTCTTCCTGAGATAAATAAGCTGATAGATGAGCTTTTGTCACTCGACAATCCTTACAACTGCCCACACGGCAGACCAACCATCATCTCTATGAGCAAATATGAGATAGAAAAGAAATTCAAACGTATCGTATGACAACATACACATTTGGACTGAGGTGCAATATGACACAAAAACCGATGATTGTCCTGACAGGACCGACAGCAGTAGGAAAGACAGCTCTATCGATTGAGCTTGCAAAAAAAATAAATGGTGCTATAATATCCGCGGATTCCATGCAGGTATACAAATACATGGATATAGGCTCTGCGAAGGTTACAGTCGATGAGATGGACGGCATAAAGCACTATCTGATAGATGAGCTTGAGCCATCTGACGAGTTCAATGTATTTATCTTCAAGGATATGGCAAAAAAAGCACTTAATGAGATATACGAAGCAGGAAAGATACCGATAGTTGTCGGCGGCACCGGCTTTTATATACAGGCACTTTTGTATGACATTGATTTCAAAAAGCAGGATGTGGATGAGGCATACAGAAAGAGCCTGTACGACTTTGCTAACGAGCACGGAAACCATGCACTGCATGAAAAGCTTAAGGATATCGACCCTGCATCCTACGAGAGCATCCATGAGAATAACGTAAAGCGCGTCATCAGGGCAATTGAATACTATCACACCTGCCATGAGCCGATTTCAAAGCACAATGAGACTGAAAGAGCCAAGCAGTCTCCATACAGCTTTGCCTATTTTGTACTGGATGATGTAAGACAAAGGCTTTATGAGCGGATAGATAAGAGAGTTGATATCATGGTTTCAAACGGACTTGTCGATGAGGTGAAAAAGCTAAAGGCAATGGGCTGTACAAGCGATATGGTATCCATGAAGGGCATAGGATATAAGGAAATCCTTGCATATCTCGATGGAGAATATTCACTTGATGAGGCTGTGGACAAGGTAAAACTTGAGTCAAGGCGTTTTGCAAAGAGACAGCTAACCTGGTTTAGGAGAGAAAAAGATACCATATGGATAGAAAAAAATGAATATTCATATGATAATAATAAAATATTAAATAAAATACAAGAAATTTTAGCAGAAAAGAGGATTATAATTTGTTAGATACCAATGAAGCCATTTACAGGCAGTATGAGACACTTGGAATATCAAAGGAGGTTTTGGATTTCGGAACCTCTGTAGAAAAGGAGCTTAAGGAGCGTTTTGACAAAATAGACACAAATGCTGAGTATAATCAGCTTAAGGTCATAGCCGCCATGCAGAAAAACAAGGTGAGCGCAGAGTGCTTCCAGGCATCAAGCGGCTACGGCTACAATGACCTCGGAAGGGATACACTTGAGAGAGTGTACGCAGACTGTTTTGGCGCAGAAGATGCACTTGTAAGGCCTCAGATCACCTGTGGCACACATGCACTTGCACTTGCACTCATGTCAAACCTGCGCCCGGGTGATGAGCTTTTAAGCCCTGTCGGAAAGCCTTACGATACACTTGAAGAGGTAATAGGCATACGCCCTTCAAAGGGCTCACTTGCTGAGTACGGCATAACATATGCGCAGGTTGACCTACTGCCTGATGGTGAGTTTGACTATGACGGAATAAAGAAAGCCATCAATGAAAAAACGAAGCTTGTCACAATCCAGCGCTCTAAGGGCTATGCTACAAGACCTACACTTTCGGTCAAAAGAATAGGCGAGCTCATTGCCTTTGTAAAGAGCATAAAGCCTGATGTGATCTGTATGGTCGATAACTGCTACGGTGAGTTTGTTGAGGATACAGAGCCTATCCAGGTTGGAGCGGACATGATGGTTGGCTCGCTGATCAAAAATCCGGGAGGCGGACTGGCACCAATCGGAGGCTATATTGTCGGCAAAAAGGAATGTGTTGAAAATGCCGCATACCGTCTCACATCTCCGGGACTTGGCAAGGAGGTTGGAGCTTCACTCGGAGTCATCCAGTCATTTTATCAGGGCTTTTTCCTTGCACCGACTGTCGTAAGCGGAGCATTAAAGGGAGCAATCTTTGCCGCAAAAATCTATGAAAAGCTTGGTTTTAAGGTAGTCCCTGACGGTACTGAAAGCCGCCACGATATCATACAGGCTGTAGAGTTCAATAACCGCGATGCCATGATAGCCTTCTGCGAGGGCATTCAGGCAGCAGCACCTGTAGACAGCTATGTGACCCCTGAGCCATGGGCTATGCCGGGCTATGACAGTGATGTCATCATGGCAGCAGGCGCATTTGTGCAGGGCTCATCCATTGAACTTTCTGCCGATGGCCCTGTGAAGCCGCCATATGCGGTTTATTTCCAGGGAGGACTCACATGGTACCATGCAAAGCTTGGAATTTTGATGTCTTTACAAAAACTTTATGAGAGAAATCTTGTTAAGCTTGATTAGGTGTGCTACAATTAACTGAAAACTTTGCTTAAATCCGTTGTCAATCGCCTGGGAGAAGCGAAAGGGATTAATGCATAATAACAAAACAATTAAAAATCTGCCGGCTTCAGAGCGACCATATGAGAAATTTTTATCGCTTGGAGCATCAGGCCTGTCAGACGCTGATTTACTTGCCATCATTATAAAGACCGGCACAAGGGACAAGACTGTGATTGATATTGCACAGGACATACTTTCCGGCAGGCATGGCAATCTGCTCAATCTCTATGAGATGTCCTATGAGGAGCTTCTTAGTATCCCCGGGATAGGGCAGATAAAAGCTATACAGCTTAAAGCGATAGCAGAGCTGTCGCTTCGCATAGCAAAGACAAAAAAGGTTCAAAGCATCAGAATGAATAATCCTCAGACAATAGCTGACTACTATATGGAGCAGATGAGGCATCTCACAAATGAAGTCGTCATTTGTGCCTATTTTGATGTAAAAAGCAGATTCTTAGGAGACAAGTTCATATCCAAGGGTTCACTAAGCTCATCTGTAGTGGACGTAGGCTCCATCATCAGGACCGCCCTGGACAAAAATGCATCAAAACTTGTTTTATTGCACAATCATCCAAGCGGAGATTGTACTCCCAGCAGAAATGATATTGCTGTCACAGACAGATTAATTGAGGGCTCAGGGATTTTTTCCATAGAGCTTTGTGACCATATCATAATCGGAGATAACGAATATTATAGCTTCTATGAAAATAAACTTATATAAACAGAAGACGAGGTAGAATTATTATGAGCAACAACGTTTACGGAATTGATCTGGGAACAAACAATTTCAAGGTATACTCAAAGGCTACAGGCAAGACAATGCTTGAGAAAAACACAATAGCCGTAATAGACAAAAATCAGATATATGCATATGGAGACCGTGCATATGCCATGTATGAAAAGGCGCCTGAGACAATCAACGTCATATTTCCTGTTGTAGAGGGAGTTATTGCTGACTATAATCTGCTTCAGACTATGATTTTTGACTTTTTGGAGCACAAGACAAAGGCACGTATCAAAAATGCCGAGTTCATCATCGCTGTGCCGACAGATATCACAGATGTAGAGAAAAGAGCATTCTACGAGCTCTTCTATAAGAGCAAATCAAAGCCTAAAAAGGTCATGCTCTGTGAGAAGCCTATCGCTGATGCTGTAGGTCTTGGAATAGATGTAAACGAGCCAACCGGTGTCATGATAGTAGATATGGGCGCTGACACAACAGAGACATCCGTTATTTCACTCGGTGGCCTGGTGCTTAGTGACCTGCTTCATTTCGGTGGCAACAGACTTGACGAGTCAATTATCTCCTTTGTGCGAAAGGAGTTCAATCTTGTAATCGGACAAAAGACTGCAAAGCTGTTGAAGGAGACTATAGGCTCTGCACTTCCGGGAAGAGAGGACAGTATGGTCGTAGTGGGACGTGATGTGGTAAGCGGCCTGCCTATTGAGATGGAAATTGGTTCAAAGATCGTTTACGAGGCTATGAAGTCAAACCTTGAGTCTATATGCACATCAATAAAAATGATTCTTGAGAAGACTCCGCCTGAGCTTGCAAAGGATATCATCCATTCAGGCATTTATATCACAGGAGGCGGCTCACAGCTTGCAGGACTTGACCAGCTCTTTGAACAGATTACAGGTATAAAGGTCATCTGCTCAGAATGTCCTGAGGAAAGTGCAGTACGCGGGCTCGTACAAATAGTTTCTGATTCAAAATATAAGAGACTTCCGTTCAGCATCAAAAAATAATAACCGAGGTTAATATGAGTAAGAATTTTCGCAATCGAAAGAGAAAGCACAATAAAAAGCTTCCTGCAAGATACACACTGTTGATTATGACAGCAGTCTGCTTTGTGACCATGCTGCTAAGCCTTACCTTAAATATTTCCGGTGGTCCTTTAAAGACTGTTGCCGGATATGTATTCATCCCAATGCAGAAGGGTATAAACAGCTTTGGAATCCACATTTCAGATAAGGTTACAGAAATACGCACATTAAAAAATGTCAAGGCTGAGAATAAAAAGCTCAAGGCCGAGGTAGAAGAGCTCACAACACAGCTCACAACAAACAAACTTGAACAGTATGAGCTTGACAATTACAGACAGCTTCTGGATTTGGATGCCAAATATCCATCATATCCCAAGGTCGCTGCCAGTGTCATAGCAAAGGACAGCGGAAACTGGTTTTCTACCTTTACTATCGACAAAGGAAAAAAGGATGGAGTGGATGTAGGCATGAATGTGCTGGCGGGAAGCGGACTTGTAGGTATTGTTACCGATGCTGGCGATAATTTTGCCAAGGTACGCTGTATCATAGATGATGCCAGCAAAGTCAGTGGCATGGTTTCCACCACGGAGGACAACCTCACCGTCAGTGGCAATATAAAAACCATGAACGATGACAAGGTAATTACCTTTACGGAGTTAAAGGATGATGACAACAAGGTGAAAGAGGGCGATCCTGTTGTTACCTCATACGTGTCAGACCGTTACCAGCAGGGCATACTGATTGGCTATGTGACAAAAATCGAAAATAATTCCAACAATCTGACAAAATCCGGCACTATCACACCGGTTGTAGATTTTGAGCATATCGAAAATGTCATGGTCATAACACAGCTTAAGCAGACCGGTGACACTAAGACAGCTGACAACACCGAAAGTGCAGAAACAGCCGGTGACAGCCAGACTGAAAATTCAACTGAAAATAAGTAAGGAGCAGCATGAGACGTAGAATTGTTTTATTTATAATAATAACTTTATGCTTTGTATTACAGACCACGCTGTTTAAGACTCTTTCCTTTGCCAATATCTCACCAAACCTGTTGATTATAGCCGTATCATCCTTTGGCTTTATGCGTGGAAAAAAGGAAGGACTGTGGGTAGGCTTCTTTTGCGGCCTGCTTATTGACATATTTTGCGGAAAATATATAGGACTGTATGCTTTAATATATATGTATATCGGTTTTATCAATGGATTATTCCAGAAAAGATTCTATCCTGACGATATAAAGCTTCCTATGCTTCTGATAGGAGGCAGCGATTTGTTTTACAATCTGGTAGTATACTTTTTCATGTTTTTACTGCGTGGCAGATTTAACTTTTTGTACTATCTGAAGTCAATTATCATACCTGAATTTGTATACACAATGGTTATCAGTATACTTTTGTATCTGGTATTTCTTAAGGTAAACCAGAAGCTAGAAGCATACGAGAAAAGGAGAGCAAAGAAATTTGATTTATGATATAAAAGATTTTCTGAAGAAATTTTTCAGCTCAAGACTTTTTGTATTGGCAGCAGTAATTATTCTCATGTTTGTCCTGCTTGCCGAAAGAGTCTTTACCCTTCAGATTATTAAAGGTGCAGATTATCAGAAAAACTTCATAATGCTGATTAAAAAGCCGCTGTCCATAGAGGCATCAAGAGGCAATATATACGATGTAAATGGTGAGCTGCTTGCTTACAATCAGCTTGCATACTCTGTAGTCATCTCAGACAACGGCAGCTATTCATCTACGAAGGAGCACAATCGTCTTTTAAACAAAGAGCTTAATGAAATTATCAATGTGATAAAAAACAATGGCGGCTCCATATACAATGATTTTCCGGTTGTTTTAAACGATGATGGTACATACAGCTTTACATTCACATCTGAAACCTCCAAAAAGAGATTTCTGTCAGATGTGTTCGGAAAGAAATATGATAAGCTCGAATACAATAAAGCACTTGGATTTGACGAGGCAAATGCCAGCGCCCAGAATATTATTGATTTTCTAAGCTCTGATCAGAATGAATGCTTTGATATAAGCAGCAAGTATGATACACAGGACACTTATGATATTGTAGTGATGAGATATGCCATAAAACAGAACCGATTCACTAAATACAAAACCACCACTATTGCAAAGGATGTAAATGATTCGATAGTAGCATATGTCAATGAGCATTCAGATACTCTTACCGGCATATCAATTGAAGAGGATACCATCCGCAAGTATAACTATCCTGAATATATTTCATCGCTCATAGGATATACAGGCAAGATATCTACCGACGAGTATAATGAGCTGTCAAAGGATGATGACTCATATACACAAAATGATATGGTAGGTAAGTCAGGCTTAGAGCAGTACTATGAGAGCTATCTGCGAGGCAAAAACGGTGAAAAACAGGTCTATGTAAACAATGTCGGTAAGATAAACGAGGTAATAAGTCAGAAGAATCCTGTTTCCGGAAATGATGTCTACTTAAGTATTGACATCAAGCTGCAGGAGGCCACATACAAGCTGTTAGAGCAGGAGATAGCCGGAATTGTTTACTCCAAAATAAAATCCGGTGAAATACCTATAAGTGATGTTTACTTTGCACTGATCAACAACAATGTAGTTGACCTGACACATTTCAATGCATCAGATGCATCAGCAACTGAGCAGGCTATATACAATTCCTTCAGCGGTCAGCTGCAGGATGCATTATCCACTATTGACAGAGAGCTTGAAAGTGGTACCTCAGGCACTGCCTCCATGTCGGAGCAGACACTTGATTATTTTACATGTGTTATGTCAGTGCTAAACGATGATGGACTGCTGTTGAGCAAACAGATAGATACCTCTGATTCCACATATGCCTCATGGAAGGCTGGCACACTCTCACCGCGTGATTATCTCAAATACTGCATTTCAAAGCAGTGGATAGACATCACAAAGCTTGATGTGGACCAGAAGTATGCTGATTCAAGCGAGATTTACACAGCACTCTGCTCGTATATCAGGGATGCCATGACTGACAATAAAGACTTTGCCAAAATTATATACAAATATATGGTAAATTCCGGAGCGGTCACTGGACAGCAGCTGTGCCTTCTGCTTTTTGACCAGGGTGTACTCGATTATGACGATGCAACAGTAAGCAACATTGCCAATGGCTCCATCAGTCCATATGCATTTCTTATGGACAAAATAAACAATATAGAGATAACACCTGCAAAGCTTGCCCTTGACCCATGTACAGGCTCCTGTGTCATAACTGATGTAAAGACAGGACAGCTAAAGGCTTTAGTCAGCTATCCGGGCTATGACAACAACAAGCTTGCAAACACTGTAGATGCTGATTACTACCAGTCTCTCAGAGAGGACAAGTCTAATCCGCTATGGAATTATGCAACCCAGGAGCAGACTGCACCGGGATCTACCTTCAAGATGGTATCAAGCACCGCAGGTCTTGCCGAGGGAGTCATTGATACTTCGTCAAAGATTAATTGTACCGGAATATTTACAGAAATCAGCAATCAGCCAAAATGCTGGATTTATCCTGGAGCACATGGTATGGACAATGTATCTGAAGCTTTAAGAGATTCATGTAACGTATTCTTCTACACAACAGGCTTCAGGCTTGCAAGCAAGGACACCGGTTCATATGACGATGAAAACGGTATGAAATACATACAAAAATATGCATCTATATACGGACTGGACCAGAAATCAGGTGTTGAGATAGTAGAAAAGACGCCGTCCATTGCCACACAGTATCCTGTTATGGCAGCCATCGGACAGAGTAATAACAACTTTACGACTATTTCTCTTTCAAGATATGTGACAGCAGTTGCTTCCGGAAAGCTTTATGACTATAAGCTGATGAACAAAATTGTTGATGCAGACGGCAAAACAGTCAAGCAGTATGATTCAAAATCAACCGATATATCAGGCACACTCACTCAAAGCCAGTGGGATGCCATCCATCAGGGAATGCGTATGGTGGTCGAAGACCTGCACGATGTATTTGGCGGCTTTACAGGCGTTGAGGTGTCCGGTAAGACAGGAACAGCACAGCAGGTTGAGACAAGACCAAACCATGCACTGTTTGTAGGATACGCTCCATCAAGCGATCCTGAAATTACAATAGCTACACGTATATCATATGGATACAGCTCACACAATGCTGCAGCTGCATCCAGAAATATAATTTCATATTATTATAATCTGGAGTCACTTGACAATTTACTCGCAGTCAAGGCTGAGGGTGTAAACGCATCAGGCTCAAGTGCCAGAACAGACTAGGAGGTTTATTTTTGTGAGTGAAGCAATAGTTTTCACTTCAGGAAAAGGCGGTGTTGGAAAAACTACGGTTATTTCCAATATCGGAGTTGAACTTTCACAGTTAGATAAAAAAGTCATCATGCTCGATACAGACATGGGACTTCGCAATCTGGACCTGGTAATGGGAATAGAGGACAAGGTCAATTACAATATCCTCGACATCTTAAACCGCTCCTGCCGTATCAGACAGGCAATCATACGCAATAAAAAGTATCCCAATCTATATGTAATTCCTGCAGCACCTTCCATGGATACGTTATGCAGCTATGAGGCACGCTTCAAGATACTTATAGAGGAGCTTAAAGCAAGCTTTGATTATTGTCTGATAGATTCTCCGGCGGGTATCGACAGTGGCTTTTGGTTTTCAGTCTCTCCTGCAGACCGTGCGATAGTAGTTACCACACCGCATGTATCTGCCATACACGATGCAAGGCGATGCATAAGCCTGCTCGACAGCGCACATCTTGACGATATATCAGTCATTGTTAATGCATATGACAAGCATATGGTAAGAAGGCATCAGATGATATCAGATAATGATATTACAGCACTTCTTTCTACCAGGATTATTGGCACTATTCCCTATGACAAAAGTGTTATCATTTGTCAGAACAGAGGAATACCTGTCCGTGAGGCCAAAAGCAGGCTTGGTCCTGTATTTGCCCGAATATCCGGTCAGATAATCAATTTCTCTGACGATATGAGAGGTGCCGCTGTATGATGCATAAATTTTCCAAAACAGGAGAATACGCCAAGAAAAGGCTTAAAATAGCACTTGCAGAAGATAGGAGCACAATATCTGCTTCTGACAATATGGCGCAGATTAAAAAAGAAATAAAAAGCGTGATACAAAGACATATGAATATAAGCGATGAAGCTTACGAAGTCCGGATTATCATGCGCGACAAAAAATCAATTAATAACCTTTAACAAAATGCCTTTTGACCATCATGTCATTAGTATTAGAATTAAGATTACAGAGATAACAGATAGGAAGTAACAAAATGCTCAAACAGTACAGACTAAAGAATTATCACTTTCAATTAGTAGTATACATAATAGCTTTGTCGATTATAGGCATCCTGCTGATAGGCAGTGCCAAGCACTCCGTACAAAGCAAGCAGATAATAGGCTTTGTAATGGGACTGACTATTATGATAGTGCTTTCCCTTATAGATTACACATTTCTGCTCAAATTCGTGTGGATATACTATGCCGGAATGATTGTGCTGTTGTTACTTGTTCTATTTGCAGGTGATGATGCAAAGGGTGCACAGCGCTGGTTTGAGATCGCAGGTATCAGATTCCAGCCGTCAGAGATTGCGAAAATTATACTTATTTTGTTTTTTGCTTATTTCTTTTCCAGGTTTGAGGATAGTATAAACACAGTAAGGACTCTGGTATTATCTGTAATTTTTGCCGGTATCCCTTTATTCCTTATCTTAAAGCAGCCGGACAACTCAACGACAATTCTTACTGCATTAATTTTCGCTACACTCTTGTTTATTAGCGGATTAAGTTATAAAATAATAATGCCGGTACTTGGAGTTTCAGTACCGATAGTTTTGATAGTGATAAGCTATATATATACACATGCCGATGCACTCATCAAAAAAGGCTTTTACCCTGCTACACGTATAATGTCGTGGCTTGACCCAACAAATTACGCTGATACAGCAGCACAGCAAAGAAACTCTATCTGGGCTATAGGCTCAGGACAGTTGTTTGGCAAGGGACTTAACAACTCTGTTGTAACCTCTATGAAGAACACCAACTATATCATAGAGCCTCAAACAGATTTTATATTTGCTGTTGCCGGAGAGGAGCTTGGCTTTATTGGTACAATCAGTATAATAATTCTTTTGCTTCTTATTGTAATTGAGTGTATACTTATAGCAAGGAAGGCAAAGGACACAAGCGGAAAGCTCATATGCTGTGGCATGGGAGCACTTATAGGCTTTCAGGCCTTTATCAATTTGTGCGTAGCCACAGGTCTTATGCCCAATACCGGTATGACTCTTCCATTTGTCAGTTATGGACTTACGTCACTTGTTTCACTGTACATGGGAATGGGAATTGTCCTGAATGTTGGATTACAGCCGAAGAAATATTCATAGGGAGGTTAGCAATGAACATAGGATTAGTTGCACATGATTCAAAGAAAAAACTGATGCAGAACTTCTGCATAGCATACAGAGGTATCTTAAGCAAAAATAATTTGTACGCCACAGGCACCACAGGACGTCTGATAGAGGAGGTTGCAAACCTCTCAGTACACAAATATCTTGCAGGACACTTAGGAGGCATCCAGCAGCTTGGAGCACAGATTGAGCACAATGACATAGATCTTGTCATCTTTCTGCGTGATCCATTAAAGCCTAAGCCACACGAGCCTGAGGTAAACAGTATTTTCCGTATTTGTGATGAGCATAATATACCACTTGCCACCAATCTGGCTACAGCAGAGCTGCTCATTTTATCATTGGACAGAGGAGATCTTGACTGGCGTGAGATGTACAAGTAAACAAAGAATTAAACGACTGCTATGTCTGACATGCATAGCAGCGGTTTTTATGACCGGCTGTGGTACAAAGATTGAGAATGCATATGATACTTATTCCACAGATTATATAAATGGATACAACGGAAGTAATTATTTTGCGTCCAACCTTTGCGTCACAAATGATGTCAATTTTGGTCAGGACAATATGCAGTTTGCAAAAACCGCAGAGGGAGCCGGAGCCTTTAATATAGACACTCATCAGGTGCTGTATAGCCAGAATCTGTTTGAAAAACTCTATCCTGCAAGCACTACAAAGATTTTAACTGCATACATAATTCTTAAAAACTGTGATTTAAATGCGACAGTCACAGTAAGCCATGACGCTGCAAATCCGGGTCATTCATCATCGGTATGTGGCCTAAAGGAGGGCGATGTCATTACAGTGCAGGACTTATTGTATGGGCTCTTACTTGAGAGTGGCAATGATGCGGCAATAGCACTGGCAGAGTACTGCAGTGGTTCTGTAGAAGAATTTGCCAAGCTGATGAACAGCACTGCAAAAAGTTTTGGTGCCACAAACAGCAATTTTGTCAACCCAAGTGGTCTTCCTGATGAAAATCATTACACTACCATATATGACATGTACCTCATTTTTTCCAATGCCATATCCTTAGAGAGCTTTGTTGCAATCATCAGTTCACAGACCCATGATGTGGCATATACAAATGCCCAGGGCGCGGCTGTTTCACAGACCTTTAAGAATACCTGCGGCTATCTGACCGGAGCATATACAGCTCCTGAAAACGTCACAGTGACAGGAGGAAAGACAGGCACTACGGGGGAAGCCGGCCATTGCCTCGTACTGCTAAGCCAGAATGCTAAAAATGAGCGCATCATAAGCATAGTTTACAAGGCAGATGGTAAAAAGGATCTTTATAGCTTCATGAATGAAATACTTAGTGGATTTGCTAATTAAATATTGAGTTTTATGGTTATTTATACTATAATAATATAAAAATACAATTATTTTTTATTAATAATCACAATATTTATCCATAGGAGGAATGAGCCATGATAGAAATTATTTGTGGAGACAAAGGCAAGGGCAAGACAAAAGAGCTGTTAGACAAGGTAAATTCATCAATTAAGGGAAATGAAGGTTCCATAGTTTTTCTTGATAAGAGCCAGAAGCACATGTATGAGCTTAATAATCAGGTTCGACTAATCAATGTTATGGACTATCCTATTGACAATTGTGATGAATTTTTAGGATTTATATGCGGAATCATATCGCAGGATCATGATCTGGAGGAGATGTATTTAGACAGCTTCCTTACAATTGCATCACTTGATGATGAGGGGGATATCACCAAGGCAATCGAAAAGCTTGATATAATCAGCGAGAAGTTTAAGGTGAAGTTCATCTTAAGTGTTTCAAGGAATATTGACAAGTTGCCTGAATGTGCCAAGGCAAAGGTTATCATTTCTTTATAAATGATTAATTATGGGGATGTGTATTTCACATCCCTTTTTTAAGGAGTAAAATTGTGTCCCGAAAGAATAAAAAAGTACTGAAATATCACACCGGCTTCAATCTGAATATCGGTTTTATAGTGTTTTTTGTAATAATAATCTATGTGATTTTTCACATATTTACGTATTTCACCTCAAACCCGGTATCTGAATACGAGGTACAACAGGGTACTATAGCGACCAACAACATATATAAGGGCATGATAATCCGCGAGGAAAGTGTAGTGTATGCTGAGGAATCAGGAAACCTCAACTACTTTGTGTCAAACGGCTCAAAGGTTGCAACAAGTGATGTTGTCTACTCTGTTGATACAGACGGCTCCATTGCAACCCAGATTACCGGTGCTCAAAATGATGCTTCCGCCATCACTGACGAGGCTGCCGGGCAGATTATCACTGACATAAACAGCTTTTCATCCGGCTACAACAGACGATACTTTTCAAAGGTTTATACATTCAAAAACGATCTGTCTGCACAGCTGACACAGGTTCTCAGTCAAAATGCACTGACAAGCCTGGCAGATACTATCAGTACTGCTGAGGCTAACAACACCTTCTATACATATAAGCCGACAGCTCCCGGAATAGTCTATTACGGGATAGACGGCTATGAGGATGTCACTACAGACAGCTTCACTCTGGATCAGTACAACAACACTAATTATGAAGAGACTGATTTAACCGACAACAGCACCATCAATCAGCTGGATCCTGTTTATAAGCTGATTACAAGTGAGAACTGGAATATACTCATAAATGTTCCTGACAATGTTGCCAAGAGCCTGAATGACAAGTCAGTCATAAAAATCAGATTCTGCGATGATGACTATACAACCACGGTATCGTTCAGCCTTTTGAAGAAGGATGATGCTTTTTTCCTGAAGCTGAATATGAAAAACTCGCTCATCCGCTATATAAATGAGCGTTTTACCAATATAGAGCTCGTGCTTGGAACAGACACAGGGCTTAAAATACCTAATTCAGCTATAACCAAAAAGGAATTTTTCACTATTCCTAAGGATTATTTCACTGCAAGCGGCGATTCCGATGATTCGTCACTCATGATAAAGGATAAAAGCAGTGGCTCAGTTAATATAGTCAATCCAACAATATTCAGCCAGAATGATGACTTTTATTTCGTAGATGATGAATATCTTAAGGACGGCGATATCATTGTCAAGCCTGATTCTTCGTCAACCTACAGGGTTGGAACAGATAAGGACAAGCTCACAGGTGTCTACAATATCAACAAAGGATACGCTGTGTTTAAGCAGATAAAGGTACTTGCATCAAACGATGACTACACAATTGTAGAAGCCAAAACGCCATATGGCATTTCGCTTTATGACCATATAGCCTTGGATGGCAAATCCGTGAAGGAAAACCAGACCATAACCAAATAATTATTGTGATAGATATTTTTGAAAATATACAGAAAGGACAGATTTTATGTTAAAAGACAACTTACATCAGGTTCAGCAAAATATAAAGGCCGCATGTGACAGAGCTCACAGGAACTATAGTGATGTCACACTAATTGCAGTCAGCAAAACCAAACCTGTTGAGATGCTCAGTGAGATATACGATGAGGGCATCCGTGAGTTCGGCGAGAATAAGGTACAGGAAATGTGTGAAAAGATGGAGGTTATGCCAAAAGATATTCACTGGCACATGATTGGGCATCTTCAGACCAACAAGGTGAAGTATATAGTTGGAAAAACATCGCTTATTCACTCTGTAGATTCACTGCATCTGGCAAAGGAGATACAAAAGCAGGCCATAAAGCATGACTGTAGCTGCGACATACTGGTTGAGGTCAATATAGCAGGAGAGGCATCTAAGTTCGGCACATCACGAGATGAGGCTATCTCTTTAGTTGAAGAAATTGCTAAACTGGACCATATCCATATTAAAGGACTTATGACTATAGCACCATTTGTAGATGATCCTGAGGATAACAGACAATACTTTAGAGATATTAAGCAATTATCAGTTGACATAGCACAGAAAAACATAGATAATGTCAGTATGAATGTTCTGTCCATGGGTATGACAGGAGATTACACAGTAGCAATAGAAGAGGGCGCAACAATGGTACGTGTCGGTACCGGAATATTTGGAGAGCGCGACTACAGCAAGGCTAACTGATACTTTGCATATGCTATACACAAAATAAAAATAGAAAAGGAATATAGAAATGAGTTTCATAGATAAGATTCTTGACAAAATGAGTTTGAATTCTGAGGACGATGAGGAGTTCGATAACGAGGATTATTACCTCGATGATGAGGAAGAAGAAGAGCTTCCAAGAAATCCTTTCCGTAGAAAAAAAGAGGCTGTTGAAGAGGAAACGGCCATAAAAAGCACAAGGCGTGATACAACACCAAAGGAGAAGCCTGTTAAGACTACATCCAAGATTACACCAATATCAAAATCATCCAGAAAGCAGGTAGCATCAGACATGGAAGTTTGCGTAATAAAACCAAGTTCAATTGAAGACGAAATAGAAATAACAGACACATTACTTAACGGACGTACAGTCGTCATCAACATGGAGGGACTTAATGTCGATGTGGCACAGCGCATCATAGATTTCACATCAGGCTCAGCATATGCCCTGCACGGTAATCTGCAGAAGATATCCAACTTTATCTTCATCGCCACACCACACGGAGTAGATATCTCAGGAGATATCCAGAGTCTCATGGATTCATTTGATCTCCCGGGTTCATCTTATTAAGCGGAGTCTCTAATCAGCTATGAAGAAAAATAAAACAAAAAAACAGATGTGTACAGCAGGCATCATTGCATTGATTCTTGTAGCAATTGACCAGCTTACAAAGTATCTGGCTGTTATAAACCTAAAGCCATCATCCACGGGTGTGTTTGTTCTCATTCCGGGAGTTTTCGAGTTCAGATACCTGGAAAACCAGAGTGCTGCATTTGGTGTTGATCTGCTTTCAATAATACAGAATATCTTTCATTTTACATATTGGTCTGAGAATCCATTGGCATTTTTGCGTGCCAAAATGATTTTTTTCTCAGTGATTACTATTGCAGTTGTTATACTTTTGTGTGTATGGTATCGCAAAATACCTGTCTCAAAACGTTTTAGACTGCTGAATGTTGTTGTAATACTGTTTATTGCAGGTGCACTCGGCAATCTGATAGACCGTATTGTAAATAACTATGTGGTTGATTTCTTTTATTTTAGCCTGATTAATTTTCCGATATTCAATGTAGCTGATATATATGTCACTGTAGCGGCATTTATGTTTATCATACTCGGGCTGTTTTACTACAAGGAGGAGGATTTTTCCTTAATCTTCCCCGACAAAAAGCATGAAAATAGATAAAGAAAATAAAAAAAAGAGAAAGCTTCACTATGAATAGAGATACATTTGAAGTCCAGAGTGAACAGGAGGGAGAACGACTGGATAAATACCTAAGCAGCATTTATCCGGATATTTCTCGCTCCTTTTTTCAACGGATACTAAAAGAAAATCAAATACTGGTCAATGATAAGCCCCAGAAAGCGAATTACAGACTAAAGACTGATGACATAGTAGATGTCACAATTCCTGATGCCGTACAGACACCTATCCTGCCACAGGATATTCCGCTTGACATACTCTATGAGGATGATGACGTACTGGTAGTCAACAAGCCAAAGGGCATGGTTGTACACCCATCAGCCGGGCATTACAGCGGTACTCTTGTAAATGCCATAATGTACCACTGCAAGGACTCTTTAAGTGGCATAAACGGCGAAATACGGCCCGGTATAGTGCATCGCATAGACATGGACACCACCGGCTCCCTTATTGTCTGCAAGAACGATGAAAGCCATATAAAGATATCGGAACAGATTAAGGACCATAGCTGCAACCGTATATACGTGGGCATTGTCTGTGGCAATGTAAAGGATGACGAGGGCACCATAGAGGGTGCCATAGGCAGAAATCCCAATGACCGCAAGAAAATGGCGATCAATGAGAAAAATGGAAAGCCGGCTGTCACACATTATAAGGTGCTTGAACGCTTTGGCGACTACACATATATGCAGTTTAAGCTTGAGACCGGCAGAACACACCAGATACGCGTGCATATGGCAAGTATTAATCATCCCTTGCTTGGAGATATGCTGTATTCAAGCTATTCACCTACCAAAAACCGGTTTAAAGGCCTGGAAGGACAGTGCCTGCATGCCAAAACTATAGGGTTTGTTCATCCAAAAACCGGCGAATACATGGAATTTGATGCACCTTTACCAAAATACTTTGCCAATTTGCTTGAAGTGTTATATAATATAAATAACAAATAAATTGAATTATCACATAGTGATATAGTATTAATTATTTATATAAGGGGGTCTGAATTATGGGATCAAACGAAATTTACACAATAGGAAGAGAATTTGGAAGCCTCGGAAAACAGGTCGGACAAGATTTAGCTAAAAGACTTGGAATTAAATTTTATGATAAAGAGCTCTTACAGAAGGCAGCTAAGGAATCGGGACTTTGCGAGGAAATATTTGAGTCGCATGACGAAAAGCCTACAAACAGCTTTTTATATTCGCTGGTCATGGACACCTACACAGGTGGCTCTTATTCCACAGCACCGTTTCTTGATATGCCTCTGAATCACAAGGTATTTTTAGCACAGTTCGATGCTATCAAAAAGATTGCGGCAAATGAATCCTGTGTTATTGTAGGTCGCTGTGCAGATTATGCTTTAGCAGACGAACCGCATTGTCTCAATATCTTCATACGTTCCAACATGGACGACAGAATTAAAAGAATAAGTGAAAGACTCAATGTCACGGAGAACAAGGCTAAGGACATAATTAAGAAAAAAGATAAAGAGCGCTCAAGCTATTACAATTACTACACCAGTAAAAAATGGGGAGACGCAAGAAGCTATGATTTGTGCCTGAACACAAGCCAGATATCAGTTGAGGACTCAATCGAGCTTATACTTAAATACAGGGAATGCATGAGAAGTCACAATAAATAATTGCATAATAAATAATTGTATTGTTGTATAGAAAAACTATAGATATAAAGCCATCGGAGCTGATACAAATAGAGGTTTCGGTGGCTTATTCTTGTATTATTATAAAAGGTATCATCGAAGCATGCATCAATGATACCTTTTGTGACCCTTTAATCATAATATTGTTGTGCGTATCGAAATTGCAGGTATTATGCAAAAAATAAGCAGATGTATGTTTTTATTGTAGTACCTTAATACTTTTATAAAGTCATTTATTCGTTAAACTTAGATTTAGCGAATAAATGTGTACCGCTAAAAATTAGTACTGCTCCGCTATTTTATATTATTAAACACAAAAAGACGGTTGAAAAATCAATCGTCTTTTTATATCTAGAATTTATGATTTTATTATGAAATAGATAACACATCCTCCACAATCTGCTCTGCAGTCAGATGATTCTCCTTCAGTACAGCATCCACATCATACCTGTCAAGAAATTCCTTCTTCAATCCATAATTCATCACTTTCATATTGCTTGCACCATAGAATCGTGCGATTTTTTCACCAAAGCCGCCATCTAAAATACCATCCTCTAAAGTAATAACAGTATCATGATTTTGCTTAAGCTTCGTCAAAAGCGCCTCATCCAATCCAGTGATGTAATACGGATTGATTACAGTTGCATTGATTTTGGCTTCTTCTTTAAGAAGCTTCGCAGCCTCCCTCCTTTGCCAGTTCAAAGAAGGTTCCCAGACCGATAATCGCAATCTTTTCTCCTGTCTGAGCCACCTCATATCTGTTGAGTCTGCCAAAATCCTTTGTCACCCTTGAACCATCTGAAATCATAGGTCCGCCCGGCAGCTTTATTGCAACCGGATAAGATGTCTGCTCCATACTCCAGTCGAGCATGGCCAGATACTCTTCCTTTGTTGCCGGTGCCAGATATACCAGATTTGGAATATTTGAAAGCATCGGAATATCCTGAAAGCCTAAGTGTGTAACGTCATTCATTCCATATACGGAACCCTGATATATTACCATTGTAATCGGACTGTTATTGATGCAGACATCCTGTGATACCTGGTCAAAGGTTCTCTGTACAAACGAACTGTATACACCATAAAATGGTTTACCACCATTTACTGCGATACCTGATGCCAGTGCCACTGCAGTCTCCTCTGCAATACCTACATCGACAAACTGACTGCCAGCCTCTTTTCTCTTATCCTCTGTAAAGCCCATAACAGTCGGCGTACCGGAAGTAATTGCAACAACAGAAGAATCATTTTTCATCTTTTCAAGCAGATATTCACAGGTCACAGAAGAATAATCCTCTTCCACATTGTCAAATAGCGGCTTTCCTGTTTCTATATCGAATGGACCGCTGTAATGCCACTGCTCCTTGCATTTTTCTGCAGGGGCATAACCCTTGCCCTTAAGTGTGTTTATATGCACTACAACCGGTTTAGTGCTGTCCTTGACCTCTTTAAATGCCTTAATAAGAGCTGCAACATTGTTGCCCCTGTCCACATACACATAGTCAAGTCCCATAGCCTTAAACAGATTGCATTCTGCCTGACCGTCAGTCTTTCGAAGCAGAGCAAGATTCTGATAGAGACCTCCATGATTTTCAGCAATCGACATATCGTTGTCATTTACTATAATAATAAAATTGCTTTGAAGCTCAGCAGCAAAATCAAGTCCCTCAAGTGCTTCTCCTCCGCTTAATGAGCCGTCTCCGATGACAGCAATCACATTGCCGTTTTCACCCTTTAAGTCCCTTGCCTTTGCAAGACCTGCAGCCAGACTGACCGACGTTGATGTATGTCCGACTGTAAAAAAATCATGCTCACTCTCGTTTGGATTTGTATAGCCTGACACATCATCATAGTGCTGTTCAGACAAATACGCTTCCTTACGCCCCGTAAGCATCTTATGAGGATAACTCTGGTGCGATACATCATAAACAATCTTGTCCTTAGGTGATTCAAATACATAATGTAAAGCGATTGTCGCCTCTACCATTCCAAAATTCGGCCCAAAATGTCCGCCATGCTTACTTGCTCTTACCAAAAGGGCATCTCTTATCTCCTGCGCCAGCACCGGCAGTTCATCTATCTTAATTTTCTTTACATCTTCTGGTCCGTTAATTTTCTCAAGATACATATTATATTTTGTCCTCCTATTTGTCCCAGGTCAATTCACCTGTCTTTATCGCATTCTCATATTTAGAAATTTTATACTGTAAGCGTTCCATCGTGTTTTCAATCTGTTTTTTCTGCTCATCAAGCTGCTCGTATTGCTCCTTGAGAAGCTGACACCTCGCTTCAAATGTAGCATCTCCCATCTGAAAAAGCCTGATATATTCTATAAGCGCCTCAATCGGAACTCCGGCATTGCGCATACATATAGTGTGCTCCACCCAGCTGATATCTGATTCGGTATAATCGCGTATACCTCCTGCAGTCCGTGCAATCTGTGGAATCGGACCTATGCGTTCATAATACCTGAGTGTATCAGTAGACACACCAAAACGCTCACTCACTTCCTTGATAGTCACTCACATCGCCTCCTTTTTGATTGTTACAATGAAACTATATCACTTGGAGTCCACTCCAAGTCAAGAGCTTTTCATCTGTTTTGTATACATAAGAAAATTATCGTGTTATAATCTCAATAATAATATTTAAAAAGATTTACACTTGGAGGAAAAATATGAACTATACAGAATGTATCGAAAAGGCCAGACCACGTCTTGGAAAATACTGCAAGGCCTGTCCTGAATGCAACGGCCGCGCATGCAAAAACCAGATGCCCGGTCCCGGCTCAAAGGGTATCGGAGACACAGCCATACGCAACTACGACAAATGGAAACAAATCCGTGTAAACATGGATACTATTGCCGAAAATAAGCCTGTAGACACCTCTCTCTCACTCTTCGGCCGTACTTTTAAATATCCGGTATTTGCAGGTCCTGTCGGTGCGGTACAGCTACACTACGGAGACTGTCTGGATGATGTGACATACAACGATATCCTCGTGTCAGCCTGTGCAAAAAACGGTATCGCAGCTTTCACAGGCGACGGAACTGACCCAAATGTCATGGTTGCAGCCACCAAGGCTATCAAAAATGCAGATGGTGCAGGAATACCTACCGTAAAGCCATGGAACATTGAGACCATACGTGAGAAAATGGAGCTGGTACATGAATCAGGCGCATTTGCAGTAGCTATGGATATCGATGCAGCCGGTCTTCCGTTCCTCAAAAATCTTGATCCGCCAGCCGGAAGCAAAACAGTTTCAGAGCTTTGCGATATCATACAGATGGCCGGAACCCCATTTATTGTAAAGGGAATTATGACCGTAAAGGGTGCGCTTAAAGCAAAAGAGGCCGGCGCAAGCGCTATTATTGTATCAAATCACGGTGGACGTGTGCTGGATCAGTGTCCTGCCACTGCTGAGGTGCTTGAAAGCATCGTAAAGGCTCTTGAAGGCTCAGGCATTAAGATTCTTGTAGATGGTGGCATCAGAAGCGGCACAGACGTCTTTAAAGCCCTTGCACTGGGTGCAGACGGAGTTCTTATCGCAAGACCGTTTGTAACGGCTGTATACGGCGGTAAGGCCGATGGTGTACGTGCATACATAGACAAAATCGGTACAGAGCTTGAAGACACCATGAAGATGTGTGGTGTATCTTCGCTTGATGAAATCACAAGGGACTGTGTGATGACCTTCTAGTTTAAAAACATGCTTCATGACTTTTCGTTTTTATATAAATTCTTCATACAAAAGCACCATAACCGGCATCGTCACTACAGCGCAAAGCGTTGTCACTACATTTATTGCGCTGGCATACCTTGAATCATTGCCATACACCTGACACATCTGTGTGACAGTCGATGCCGAAGGCGTAATAACCGCCAAGAAAACAATAAGCATAATCTTTGGCGCATCTGCAGAAAGATATGCCATATGGCTGATTTTAATAAGAATAAGCGATATCAACGGAACCAGAAGCATCCTGAGAAAGGTAACAAAATACACCCTTCTGTTGGCAAAAACCTTCTTCAAATCCATCCCTGCAAAAAGCATGCCTGTCACAATCATGCTGGCAGGTCCAATCATACTGCCGACAGAACCGATTGTGTCATTGATAAGCTGCGGCAGATGAATCCTTGTAAAGAAAAGCACCACACCTATTACTATGGAAATCATATTGATATTAAAGACAATCTTTCGCCAGTCATAGGAGCTTTCACGGCTTATAATCTTTTTGCAGTGGGTCCACAAAAATACCAGCTGCACACTCATGAAAGCACAGCCGTAAAGCACCCACTCCTGCCCCAGTATAAATGTCACAATCGGAACAATCAGATTACCTGAATTTGAATAATAAACTGATGCGACCTCCACCTCATTCATATGGAAAAGCCTGCCCATAACAGAAATGATAAACAGCAAAACTAACTGCAAAATCACCGATGCCGCAAATGCAATCAAAAGACCTCTCACTGTTTTTGAAGTGTAATCCACCTGAAAGGCATTGATAATAACACACGGTATAATCAGATACAGCACAATCTTTGATAAAACCTTGCTGTCCTCATCCTTCACAATACCTGTTTTCACAATAATAAAGCCCATGAAAATCATGATAAAAAGCTCTATTATCTGTTCCATTAAAAGTATACTGATATGCATAAAAATCATCTCCTGCTCTAAATATCTATGTCTTAAAAGGCATGCATATCTAATTCATAATTTATAAATCTATAATCTCGTAGTCCACTTTGAACAATCCCACACATCCGTCGCAAGCCCATCATAGAAATCCGGCTCATGGCATACCATCAGTATGCTTCCCTTGTACTCCTTTAAGGCACGCTTCAGCTCATCCTTAGCATCCACATCCAGATGGTTGGTAGGCTCATCCAGAAGCAGAATATTTGTCTCTCTGTTTATCAGCTTGCACAGGCGTACCTTTGCCTGCTCACCACCGCTTAACACACGCACCTGGCTTTCAATATGCTTTGTGGTCAGGCCACACTTGGCAAGCGCGCTTCGCACCTCGTACTGCGAAAATGCAGGAAACTCGTTCCATATCTCCTCAATACATGTAGTTGTAACCGACTGATCCATCTCCTGCTCAAAATACCCAATTTCCAGATAATCTCCAAGTGTAACACTTCCTGAAAGCGGCTTTATCAGCCCAAGAATACTCTTAAGCAGGGTTGTCTTTCCGATGCCGTTTGCACCGGTAAGAACAATCTTTTGTCCTCTTTCCATCTCAAGGTCGAGAGCAGATGAAAGCGGATCATCATAGCCAATGACCAGTCCATTTGTCTGGAAAATATACCGCCCCGGAGTACGCGCTGTCTTAAAGTTAAACTCCGGTTTTGGCTTTTCAGCAGCCAGCTCAATAACATCCATCTTGTCAAGCTTCTTCTGACGTGACATCGCCATATTCCTTGTAGCAACACGTGCCTTATTTCTAGCCACAAAATCCTTCAGCTCTTTAATCTCCTGCTGCTGTTTGTTGTACGCAGCCTCAAGCTGGGCTTTCTTCATCTCATAGACTTCCATAAATTTGTCATAATCCCCGACATACCTGTCGAGCTTCTTGTTGTCCATGTGATAGATGAGATTTACCACGCTGTTTAGAAATGGTATATCGTGCGAAATGAGAATAAACGCATTCTCATAATCGTTCAGATATCGCTTAAGCCACTCAATATGCTCTACGTCCAGATAGTTTGTAGGCTCATCCAAAAGCAGAATATCCGGCTTCTCCAAGAGGAGCTTTCCCATCAGCACTTTGGTTCTCTGGCCACCGCTTAAATCGGTAACGTCTTTATCAAGCCCCAGGTCTAAAAGTCCAAGAGCCCTTGCAACCTCATCAACCTTTGCATCGATCATATAGAAATCATGCATTGTAAGCATGTCCTGAATCGTGCCGGCTTCCTCCATCAGCTTATTCATCTCGTCCTCGTCCACATCGCCAAGACGCGCATATATATCATTCATCTCATTTTCCATATCATAAAGGAAATCAAATGCAGAGGAAAGAACGGAGCCGATAGTCATACCCTTTTCAAGCGCTGTGTGCTGGTCGAGATAACCCACACGCACCTTCTTTGCCCACTCTATTTTGCCCTCATCAGGCATAAGCCTGCCTGTGATAATATTCATAAAAGTCGATTTTCCCTCACCGTTTGCACCGACAAGCCCTATGTGCTCGCCCTTCAACAATCTGAAGGAAACATCCTCAAAAATAGCACGGTCGCCAAAACCATGGCTTAGGTGCTCTACGTTTAAAATACTCATTTATACCTCTCTTCAAAATTTTATTTTTCCAATATGACACTTTCTTCAAGATTTAGTCAGCAAGCTCATATTGTTTTGCCAGTCTGTTAAGCTCATCATGAACCTCTTTCACCAGATTCTTCGGGCCTATTATCTTAAAATTATCCCCCATTGCCATAATCCAATGAATAAAAAGCTTGTTATCAGCTACCTTCACAAAAACACGCGAATGAGCTTCATCCTTCTTTAAGATTGTCACATCGGTTCCAAACCTGTCAATCAGGACACCTATAGCGCTGTTTTTGCACAATATCTCAGCCTTAATCTCTTCTCCATTGTACATACCAAACTTCGATTTGCCATAAGAAGCAATATCGAGTTTTTTAAGCTTCTCCCTGCCCTCACGGACTTTATTTTCAATCAGGATATTCTTCATCTTATCTACACGGTAATGACGAATCTCCTTTACCTGTGTATCATGGTCATATCCAATCAGATAGTAATTGCCATCATTCCACAGCAATCCCCATGGACTGACATGATATCTGGCGCCGTCATGCTTCACCTCAAGCTTTTTTTTCGTATTCCACCGGCAATATTGAAACGAAAGACTTGAATTATTTGCAATTGCATTGTGTATGGCATCGACATTTTTCATGATGTCGCTATTCATGGTTTTCACTCTTCCGGCAACATATACCTGACGCTGCAGAGTGGCAGCCTCCTGTCTGCTTGTAAGACTCTCCAGCTTCTTAATAAGCTCATTGGATTTCTCCTCAGTGATGAACTTGGCAGCCGCGACAGAATCCACTAAAAGCTTAAGCTCCGCCAGCTCAAATTCCCTGCCTATCACCTTATAATGGACAGTCCTGCCATACTGCGTCTTTTGGGTTTTGATACCAAAATCATTCAGCTGTGCTATATCATCATACAGACTTTTTCTCGCTGCCGTGACATCGTATGCATGCAGCTTATTTAAAATCTCATCAAGCGTAATATCATGATTGGCATCAGTATTATTCAAAAGAATTTTCGCCAGATACAAAAGCTTTAGCTTTTGATTGCTCCTGGGTTCCTTAGATTGCTTACCGGCAGTCAGCTCATTGTTTTCCGTTTCACTCATATACACTTATCTCCCCATCAATTTGTATTGTAACTATTCAGAAACACACGCAAATTCGCAAAACCGCACGATACTCATCACTTGATTATTGCAGCAAGTTTCTCACCACACATTACACCGAGTATACATCCTAAACAGCTCAACACCACATATCCGCATCCAAGCAGGCAGTGATTATGTTCAAACAGATTATAGGCTTCCAGTGAAAATGTAGAAAACGTGGTAAAGCCACCGCATACGCCGGTCTTCCAAAACAAAACCATATTTTTGGATACTCCATCCCTGCCACTTGTGATTCCGACAATAAACCCAATCAGAATTGCACCGATTACATTGGTGATTAAAGTCAAAAAAGGAAATTCAGTTTTTAAAGGTATAAGGCTGATGGCATATCGGGCCATTGCACCTACGGCTCCGCCCAGTGCTACAAATAAGAAGTTCATGTTGATTATCTCCTATATGTAAAATACGCGATTCTCTTTTCTTGGAATCACGTCAGGATAATCTCCATCAACATATCCAAGGGCACAATGTCCGATTCCCTCATACTCATCCTCAATACCGAGTGATTTGAGAAGCTCCCTGCCCCAGTCAGACTCAAACTCTTCCTTCGCACGGTGAATCCAGCAGCTTCCAATACCAAGATCATGAGCTGCAAGCATCAGGTTTCCCATCACAAGACTGCCATCATAGACATGTGTAGGCCAGTCCTTCTTTCCAAGAACGATAAGAATAACCGGCGCACCGTAAAATGGATCAGTATTACTTCCCATTATGTCAGCATTTCTCTTGGCAATTTCATCCCTTATTTCCTTATTTGTCACCTGAATAATGATGGTGTTCTGTGCACCTCTGCCGTTTGCCGCAAAGGTTCCGGCCTCAATTATCCGGTCAAGAATGTCCTGCGGAATCATGTCCGGTTTGAATTTGCGAATACTTCTTCGGGTTTTCATTTCTTCTAATACTTTGCTCATGATTTTGGTCCTCCTATTAATTCAAAAAAATTATCTTAAAATAAGCATTTTACAAATAACAACACATGCTGTACTAATTAACGTTCCTAATAAATAATACTCAGCAAACTTTTCATCCTTAGTTATTTTATCATATCGTGCAATAGATTTTGCAGTCAGCACTAATCCCATTGCAGCGTATTGATTCATAGAAATAAACATTAACATTATAAGACGTTCTATGGTTCCTATTTTTCTACCAGCTCTATTATCAAATTCTATGAAATTGCTATTTTCTTTTTTTGGTCTATATCCAGATAACAAATTTTGAATTAAAATATTTGAAGGAATATGTAATATAAGAATTGCTAATACCCATTTGGCAATATAAAATGAGTTTATTTCAAACACATCACAAATATTTCTTATTATCTGAAAATGTGAAAATTTAATATTATTGCAAGCCATAATGTAAGCTAAAATAAATATACTTGTTATATGTAATAGCTGATCACAGACAAATAACATACCAGTCTTTTTTATTATCTTTCTCTTCAATAAGAAAAATTTTAAAATATCAATTATAAAATGCAACAGAGACATATACAAAATTAATATCAGAATATTTGAATTTATAACAGGAATCATCACCAAAAACACTGAAAAAGTATATTCAATGGCATGTATTATAACTCCCTTTAAACTGTTATCCTTTTCACTTGCCATTTTATCTGTTTGAAAATAAAAATCCCCTAAAATATGAGCTATCACCATTAATACTAGCAATTTATATATCATATATTCCCTCCAATTTATTCATAGCCTCTCCAATAATTTTTAATGATTTTAAATATATTAAATATTTACCATCTAATAACCGTCTAGCCACTGTTGACTGACTCGTCTTCATTCTCTTAGCACACTTTTCCTGACTTCCTCCATTTAGCATCATATCCCATATCGTGTACCGTTGCTTATCTGTCCAACTATCTTCAATAACTTTTATCAAGGCTAACATGATGTTAATTTCATCTATTTCAATAGATTTACTGTTGTAATATTCTATTTGAATATCTGGTGCTTGATTTTTTAGATGTTTTTCTTCATTCTTTAAAAAATTTATAATCTCTCTGGCAGCATAAAAAGCAGGACCGTCAGCGCCTATTGCAGCCTTTTGATTAATTTCAGTAGATATTTCACCTATCCCAATTCCAAAACGTAACTTAACTGGGTACAACTCTCTTTGAATATATTTAACAATTTCTATTGCATATGCAGGATTATTCAATAATCCTTGGAATTCATCACCTAGTGTAATCAAAAAATTAGCCTTAATATCAGCTTTATACTTTAGATTTATATCATCTAGTATTTTTTTTAATTTATTCTGAACTTCATAACGATTATCAATTTCTTTTGAATTTTTAATATCTCCTATAATTGCATAATACATATTTGTTCCCCCATTTCAACTGTTATGCAGTATTTGTGCATATTTTGTAGATATGCACAAATACTGCATATGTTATTATTATGCATCTATATAGTATAATTGTCAAATTAGATTTTTCATCTCGTCAAACACTTCCTTTTTATTGGACACATTATTTTGCATAATGACAATAAGAAAATATCTATAGAACTGAAAGAAGGGATTTTTATGGCGGTTACCAATAATATCAGAGAAATCCGGGAGCAGCGTGGCATTTACCAGGATGATCTTGCCGCTGCTATTGGATACAGCATCAAAACTGTCGGTCGGATAGAACGTGGGGACAGCTCCCCATCTACCGAATTTATGCTACGGGTATCTAAGTACTTTAATATGCTAGTGGAAGATGTATTCCATGTAGAGGATTAGACTGGGAAAAATATGAGGAGAGACGATTTCAATTTTTTTATTATTTAATGAGTTTGTTAAACCGTCACGCTCTCTTTTATTGGCACTTGTAGCGCTATTGATTTTGATTATATTCTGCACGTTTTTCAATAAACGATTTTGCTGAATCTATGTATGTATAAATTTCTTCTACTGTCATATCTGTTATTTTTTTCTTATTATCCACTAACCAAAATAGGTTATCTTTTTTTATATCGCTGTCAGCAAATAAAATGCTTAACTTTTCCCTCATAATCCATTCTCTTAAATACTCATCTGTTTTAAAATACATACTTAACTCACCACCAGAAAAACAATGATACAATGTCAAATCTACCCTATCCTCAAATTTATTGTATCTTACCTTATTCATAGTACGCTTACCAATAGGTAGTAACATGTAATTACCTTCAGTATAAATGGTTTTTGCAAAGTCCTCAATTTTCTGATTCAAGTGTAAAATTTTAGCTGTATAATCATTATCTCTTTTACTACGCATCTGCCTCAATAAACTACTAAGGCTTTTAGTTGTTCTATAAGCAGTCCAACCCGTTTGCTTCTCCAAAAGAGTTTTATATATTGTCCAAAAAGATATAACGGTATCTGCATGTAATGCTTCTTCCTCTGAATAACCCTTTTCCAAATAATATTTGACATCGTTATCATATTGCAATCTCAATGCAGATGAATATCCTCTTTGATGTTTTACAAGTTCCCACTCCAAATACTGCTCTATTATTTTTATTACTGTACCTTCCATATAGTTAACCTCATCATTATATCAGCCAATTCAATTGGCTGATTGTGTTCATTTAGAATTCTGTATATCATATTTCTCTACATTAGATAATTTCATTCTGTATTTTTTATCATTTGGAATATTCCAATTCAAAACATTTTGTCCTTCCAAACTTTGCAAATACAACGCAGTTGTTACCAATACGTATGTCTCATCATAAGATTCTGTATTATCAAAAACTATATACTGATTAACCCACCCTTTAATCTCATCCATCCTGTCTCTATAATCATCTCTACGAATAAATAACTTTTCAAGACAATATTTTAAATCATTTTCGTTTACTCCTACATTTACAGGATTATGAACCGCAATAAATAATTCCGTATAATTTGTATCACTATCATATAATATCCCTGTACTACTGCCTTTCTCATATTCCATATTTTGTATCCTTTTATGTAAAAAGGCTAATGAAAGCATAATCGCATTTTTATATAGTTTGACTTTTTCGACATTCTCCATGTTTGTAATGTTTGTTGAAAATATTTTTATAAAATCATCAAAACAATTCCACTGTGTATCATTCCCTCTTTTAATATATTCCTCTTTCAAATATTTAATATAGTCCACATAATCATCAAAATCATCTGAATTTTTCATTGAAATAAGTCTATATTCTTCAATACTCTTTTTTTCATAATCCTTTACTGCTATTGCAATCACATCTATGAAATTAATCCATCTTTGAAGAACTTTCACAAAATCATCTATACTTACCCTTAAATACTCCAATTCATTTTCGGTATTAGCAGAATCATAAATAGCAATTGTTAAATCTTTTCCATCCTTCATTGTAGAATCCCAATATGCTCTAGGACTACAATGAAAATTTTCATATCCGTTATATTTTGGATGACCTGATGTGTCTAATGGGTGCACAGATGCCAACGACCTTATGTATTTGACAAAATCATTGTCAGTTCCACTATCTCTAAAAATATCATTTTTTGCTTTTAACTCCAATATTTCTGTTTCTAAATCAAAAATATGAGCAAGTACTTCTATGCAATCAATAACTACCACTTCACAGTTGACAAAATCATAAAAATCAAAGGCTTGCATTCTTTGTGGATTAACACCTAATTGAATTGTATTCATATAATTTAATGTATCTTCTATTCTATATAAGGCAGTTTCTATCCTTGCTCTTGAATTAAAAGGCATTCCTTCATTTCTTTTTTGCTTCTTCACGCTTACTTTTACGTTTGTGATTTTGTCAAAACATAAGTACCCTTTATCACTTAAAATATGCCAAAGTTCTAAAACTTTATCTGTTTGAAAATTCACATTAAATTTTTCCAATCAAATTCTCCTATCTTTAAATTGTTACTCTATATTCCATAATCTGTTTTTTAGCATGCATACATTCTCCCTTCTAATATTATATTTATCGTATAATTTATCAAGCTCAGCTCCGTACGCCGATTCAGTATAAGTATCAAACAGCACCCATTCCACCAAATCGAAGTTGTCCGGATTATCCTGCAAGAACCTGTTTACTGTATACACTGCAATCTTTGCCGCCAACTCAACCGGGAAACTATATACTCCCGTTGATATAGAAGGAAATGCAATAGACCTGATTCCATTATCCATTGCCAGCTTCATGGAATTAAAATAGCAGTTAGCAAGAAGTTCCTCTTCTCTATTCCTTCCACCATTCCATATCGGTCCTACAGTATGTATCACATAATCACATGGCAGATTATAGCCTTTTGTTATCTTTGCTTCTCCAGTCTCACATCCGTGAAGTGTCCTGCACTCCGCCAGAAGTTCCGGTCCCGCTGCTCTGTGAATCGCACCATCCACACCACATCCGCCAAGAAGGGAATTGTTTGCTGCATTCACAATTGCCTGCGCATCTGTTACTTTTGTTATGTCACCTTTTATCGTTTTAATCAAATACATTGTTTAATATTCCTTCTCTATCTCATCATCTATTCCATACATCTTCTTGAATGCATCAAGGTCTGCCTGGTTCTTAATCAGCATAACCTCTTCTATCTTTCCTGTATGAATGTCCTTAAAGCCTGCAACCTGCTCGCCATTACATATGCTCGCCTTGATTACTGGTTTCTTATTTTCTTTATCATATGTCTTTGTAACTGTCTTTTTCTTAAATAGTCCCACTCTGAGCTCCTTCTTTTGACTTTGCCATCAGTATAAGTTTTTCAAAGGACTGTGCAAAGCGTACATCATCTTCTTCTGTACGCTTTCTCGATCCCCTCATATGATTCTTTTGAGAGCTGCGTCTTACCTTCTTGTTAAGATGTCGTTCCATAAGCATCTGATCTATGTTCTCATTCGTATACCACTTGCCTGATTGGTGAATAGCATATGCACCTTTTCCAAGAGCCATAGCAGCGACACCATAATCCTGTGATACTACTACATCCCCTTTATGACAAATCGTAATTAGTTTATAATCTACTGCATCTGCTCCTGCTCCTACTACAATAACCTCGCTGTAATCAGAATACAAAATATGATTCGTATCACACAGCAATGTGGTGGAAATATTGTATTTCTCTGCTATTGTCTCGACAATGCCCACTACCGGACACGCATCTGCATCTACAAATATCTGCATATTTCTCCTCAAATCCACATCATATTGTGATTAACTGGTGTTCGTACTTCTATAAGATTTCCTGATGGATCATAAAATCTCACCATCTTTTGACCTCCGCCCAAATCCGTTAATTCATTTTAGAATCTCACCAAAATATCACTTGAAGTAAGTTTATCTACCAGTCCTTCAACATCATTGTCCTCAAAATATAATTTAGATGTATTACTATATGGTGTTGTAAAAAGTCCAATATCATCTCCCATACTTTTACATCCTGTAATACCAATCCCTCAGACAATATCGTGTTACTTTCCTATTTCATTATTACCTGTAAACCAAACATTTCCTGATAAAAACGAACAGATTCTTCCATATCATCAACAACTACCAAGACATTTTTTAGCTTCATGATTTCTTTTCCTCTAGTTCCTTTTAATCCGTATCAGGCATTTATACGATATCGCTTTTATATTTTAGATAATTCGTCTAATGTCGAAACTTTCCATAGCCATTCTAGTGGAATTGGTGGTGTCATAATATTTTCATCAGCTACTGCATCTAGTTGTATCCGCTTTTCTTTCTTTTCTGGCAATTTGCCATATTCATTACTTGAAAGAACACATCTATATTCATTTTGATAACTATATTTATCGAATTTACAAATCGGAGTGTATATGCCCGTATATGCATCATTTATATAATTTATCCAATTTGAGCATACCGAAATATCATAATTCTTACTTTCCACTTCTTTCTCTACATAATTATTTAGGATCTGCACAAACCTTTTTCTATTTTTTACTATTGAAAAGTGAGTCCCCATATTTCTCATTCTAATATCAGGTTTTACAATTTTACCTGTGTCACTAATATGCAATGTGTAAAAACATAATAATCTATAGCAATTTTGATATCGCGACGAAACATATACCTTCCCATTTAACACTTTCTCCAAAATATAATCTTTTCCATCTGTGCAATGTATCAATGTTCCTTTGCTTAATCCCATATATTTTTTTAATTCATCTGAAGAAACCTCTAATATATTTTCAATTGCACATTCATTTATGTCACCTACAGCATCATTATCCTTAAACTCTTGATAATAACGTGGTGATTGAAACCAAAATTGCCCTGCATTCATTGATTTTAATGCAGCTTCATCACTTATTTTAATAAGTATCCCATTTTCTATTTTATTATAGCTAATCTTCGTCTGTCGTGAATTTAATGGGCTACCACAAACTTTGCAAAATTTATTTTGTGGCATTTCTTTGTATTTAGTACCGCAAAGCATACATCTATACACTTGAATTTCACTTTCATCTTCAGATATATTATTCATTATATTGCAACTCCTTATCTCAAATCAGCGATGATACAGTATCTATATTTCAAATCTTCCATGTATTTCTTGCACATTTCCAACTGTGTATTGCGATACATACTTAATATCATCAATCCAACGTTTTTTTGCATTTTCATTGCCACTTTTTTTCCCATTAAAATCTACTTTAGACTGTATATTCCTAATTATCTGGTCTTTTGTCATCAGTCCCTTATCTATGAGCTCCTTCAGTAAAAGTTGTCTCTGCTTTTCTGTCAGCTCTCCCTCTTTCACATTATATCCATACATCATAAGCTCGGATACTGGTTTTAACCCCTCCCATGATTCTTTTACTATTCGATATTTGAAATCAGGATAAAATCTCTTGTTAAGAAGATCTTCAATAGCCTCATAATTAATCCAATATTTATCACATTGCCTACAATGAAATACATTCACAATTCGCTTTCCAAATCCTCTAGTGTTATGTACTTCCATTGAAACAGTTTGAATATCATGCTTTTTTCTTATACATGAATTATTTAGCTTAAAATAGACATCAATTACTATATCCTTTTTCTCTTGTGCTGCGCTATTATCTGTGTTTAAAGGAACATAACCTTTTCCCATTGACATTAATGCAGTAAATTTCTTTTCAAGTTTATCCAATTCCTTCTTTTTAACTTTAATTTCATGTCTTAATTCGGATGTGGTTCTCATATAATTCAATTCATCACTATTAATGATATTTCCGTATCCACATGCTGAATACGTACCATAAGACATATGCTTTGTCCCACATACTACACATTTTCGAACAGCTATTCTTCGTTTTTTCCTTCTGGTGTAGTAATTCGCTGGTGATAAATTTCCAAATTTCCACCACATCTTCTGCAAAACGGTTCCTCTCTATTAATCATATAATAGTTATCAGGAGATGAATTTTCCAATTCTAAATGAGTATCAATAGGTAGATAAACCGATTTTTCCTCACCTACTTGTTGAAAATTATATTTTGAAAATCTATAACCTAATCTTTGATATTTTTTCTCTGAAACAAAAAATTTTCCACAATTTTTACAATGGTTAAGAGTCACTACAATTTCACAACCATTATTGTCTATAAGTCTGCATCTTTTCTTTTCCAAACTTCCATTACATTCATGTACATAATGTAAAGGTGTAATATATATATAAGTCCCTAACTCAATAAATACCTCTCCATCTGGTAATTCTTCCTCATTGGAATTAGGACCATATAATTCAATTACTTCAAATGCTGACTCATTTGCCATACATTGCCTATACGAAAAATAATTGTTTCCGCATTCAGGGCATTTTTTCCCATGAATTTCTTTTTTCCCATTAGTACTTGCCTCATAATATAGAAGTACCAGTTTGCATCCACACTTACATCTTTTAATTTTTTCGTCTGTTGCATATACCTGCAAAGGCTTATTTATTTCGTTTTCCTTCACTTCATACCGCAAAGGACTTTCCTTTTCAATACATCCAATGTACTGCTTCATATATGTTCACCTTCACTTTACCGCCACATATTATATGGCACCAAAAATTTCTTGTTACTTATCTACTTTTTCATAAGTATGTGCACAGTTTTTCAACCCATATGGATAAAATGATTTTGTATAATATCCATTTTTCAATTCGATTTCTATCTCATCACCATCTGTTCTAATGTAATCCTCTAAAACACCTTCAGTATTATAAATATCTATTGATAAATACGACGAATATCCCGCCTTTAGATTAATTGCCTTATATATTCCTTCTGGAATATCTAGACCAACCCGATTTTTGCCGCTATTAATCCGAACAATTTCGCCATGCATTAATTTTTCCTCAATTAATGCAAGCGCATTGTATTTATGAGCAATTCTCTGTTGCTCAAGTTTATTGAAATCAATATCATAAAGTTCTTCTAAATAGTTAAGTACCTTCACAATTCCGTCGCCAATATACAAATGGTTTGAACCAAACGCATACTTCATTGTTTCAATACATTCTGGATCAATAAATTCTATTTTTGACTTGGTCTTAGTAATTTTATGTTCCTCTAAATCAATTTTATTCTTGCAATAACTAACTGGATATTTAAATCCACATCCCTCCTCTCCAGTCCATCCATTATATGAATTTGGATTATATGTTTGATTTCCAATTTTGTATTCTAATGCGCAAATTAATTCAGCAATATTCTCATCAACTATCATTTCAAATTCTCCACTGTGCGTGTTCCAACTACTTGTAAGCAAAAATTATAAGTCATAATAATTCCTTCAACTTTACAATTTCATCCTCAGACAAAGTTACACCTTTTCCCATTTTCTCATGTTCCGGTGCCCAGTCTCTGATATCATATTTTGGTTCTCCACCATTCCACGAAATCCTGTTCAGTTCCTTTTTCCAACCTTTGGCACTTTTTGAAAGTGTTCCAATATGTTCTACTATTTCATATTTAAAATCTGCCATAAAATCTCCTTTTACAATGCATTGAATTATTATTCACATACCTTTTTATCCAATGATGGATCATTCATAATATTTAATAAGCTCTGATAACTATCGACATCATGGTAAACCACATTGTCTGTAGATATATCATTAAAGAGCTTTCTTGCACACATTATTTTTGCCTTTTCAATTGGTCTAAGCTGCATAGATTCCATCGTGCCCTTAGTCTCTGCAACAAAGAAAATATGCTTAACTGTTCCTTCATTGAACGCGATTGCCCAATCAGGGCTATAATGTCCAACAGGCGTTGGTATAGAGAATCCTTTTGGAAGCTTTGCATATACGCATACTTCTGCCGCTCCATCCAAGTCCTCTGCGAATTTACGCTCTACACTCTTATCAGCATTACCATCAGTAAATACATATGGCTGTATATGTTTCTCTGCTTTAAATGCTTTATCTATTGTCGTATGCTTCTCCGCTGTAAAAATCTCACTATCGTACTTACCTTCAAGCTGGTCATAAGAAATATGATCAACTATCATAGTTGCCTTCTGTTCCTTAATCAGCCTTGTAACCTTAGAAATGAACTCTTCCGGATTATTTTTATACATGTCAAATTTATCCTTCCGGATTCCTTTGAGGATAGCTGCTACTGTTCTTCGTGTAAGTACTGTTGCCTCTGCCACCTTGCCGATCAGATCATATTTTATCTGGCTGGTTTCAAAATGCTTAAGTGCTGTTGTATCAGACTTTGCTCCTTTGAATGAGTCACCTGATTTAATTGCATCAGCCGATAATGTATCTTTCTGTTCTGAAATAGACGTTGTATATTGCAACATTGAAACATATAACTCTGAATCTATTGCTTCTATTGCTTTCTTTATAAGCTCATTGCTATCAAATGAAACTGTATAAGCATACTTATGATTGATGTATCCCCATAAAGTCTGAAATTCCTTCTTGTAGAAATTATCATTCAAATCGTTGTTCGGTATTTTTGTTTCATTACCATTATCAATCATGTCATCAAGTATCTTGTCATTAAATACACTCTGAATCAGTTTGTGAATGCCTTCTGCATACACAACCAAATGCTCCGGAAGTGGAGCCAGATGATTATTTTCCAGGGCCATATGATATTGTTCGGTAATGTTGTCATTGCCGTCCATTGTCACATAATCATTTTTAATCAGATACTGATAAATCATTGTAGCCTGCTGTCTATTAAGCTTTTCTGCATTCCCATTGACCATTACTGTTTTACCTGTAAAATAATCAACAGTTGCCTTTCTAGGTCTGTCATACAAATCTGTCTTTATCTGTTTCTGCAGATCTGTTACGAAGTCTTTATAACTTTCACTGGCTATAACGGTAAGCTTATTGATTTTATGTACCAATGACTTTCCTACACTTTGTTCATCCATACGGAAGCCATCCTGATTTACACAAAGCCTTAATCCTCTACCAACTTCCTGTCGCTTTCCGGTAGTACTATCACTATGCTTCAAAGTACAAATCTGAAATACATTCGGATTATCCCATCCTTCTCTAAGTGCTGAATGTGAGAATATAAATCTTGTTGGCTCCGCAAAACTAAGAAGTCTTTCTTTATTTTTGAGGATAAGGTCATATGCAGATATATCATCTGAAAAGTCTGACCCACGCTTCACCTTACTATCTACAGCATGTCCTTTTTTATCTATAGAGAAATATCCCTTATGAGTGTCTTTTACATCAATAGCTTTTAAGTACTTCTGGTATGGGGTATCAAAAATAGTAATATATTCATTCACGATATCGTTATATTCCTGCTCAAATATCTGACCATATTCTCCGAGGATTTCTTCTCCATCTTCATCATACTGGCGATACTTTGCCACTTCATCAATGAAGAACAATGATAAAGTTTTGATGCCTCTGTTAAAAAGTTCCTCTTCCTTCTCTAGATGAGACTTTATTGTTTCCCTGATCTGTACTCGACGCATATCCTTCTCAGACACATCACCAACCACATCACCTCTATGAATTACTTCTCCATTTGTGAAAGTAACAGTTCCTGCAATTGGATCAATCTCAGATACACGATAGCCTTTATACTGCTCCATATCATTTGATATTTCGTACAAATTATCGTCCACATCAAAAATCCGAGACTCATGATTAATACCTTTAGTCTTGTAGTCCTTCTCATACTCGATTCTGGCTCTTGGGGCATGCTTCGGAGATATAATAATATCCTCCAGATATAGATAATGGTCCGTACCACGGAAATTCTTTACCTGAAATCCCTTGACCTCAATTTTCTTTACAAGGTGCTGATTGTATGCATCCACAGCATCCAGTGCATATACAAGGTTATGATGCTTTGCATGTGTAGCTGAATAATTCAATGTAAACAATGGGTTGAAATTCTTAAGTGCTTTCTGTGTCGCATCACCACCCATCTTCTGAGGCTCGTCTAATACAATAATCGGATTATTAGCTTTAATAACATCTATTGGTCGTCTGCTTCCAAACTCGTCTCTCTTATCATAAATAATACGGGCTTCTTTGCTTCTGCCTCCCTCTTTCATGGATGTATTAAATGCCTGCATATTGATAATCATGACATTTATTCCGGCATTGCTTGAAAAAGAATCCAACTGATTCAGATTGCTGCTGTTATATACAAAGAATCTGGCTTTCTTACCATAATGCTCCATAAAATGATCCTGCGTAATCTCAAAAGATTTTTTTACACCCTCTCTGATTGCGATAGATGGAACTACAACGATAAACTTCGACCAACCATAACGCTTATTCAGTTCAAACATTGTCTTAATATAAACATATGTCTTACCAGTACCGGTCTCCATCTCAATATCCAAAGAACAGGCTCCCATACTGTCAACAAGAGAATCCGAAACCATGACATTATTATTCTGCTGTACTTCTTTTATATTTGACAAAACCATATCAGACGAAATCAGCAGGTTTTCATTTTTAAATCCAGACTCATCGAAATCATCTGTTAAACCAAATGCATTCTGTTCTGAATCGAATTTCAAATCAATCTGTGACATATCTTTCATCTGCCTGACATTACCTATATCCCTACGATAAGATACGTTGTCTATATATGGTTGTCCGTTAAAACAATTCACTACACTATCAACAGCATCTGTCTGGTACTGTTGTATTTTAAAATTAAATTTCATCTTCAGCACCACCTTCTTCCTGTAACCATTCTTTCAATTTATCCTGTAATAGTTTCTTATCCGGCAGATACAGCTTATACTGTGATGCATAAATATTAGAATCTTCCGGCAATGTCAGTTCAACCATTGCATCATTTTTTTCATTGCACAACAATACACCAATCGTTGGATTTTCTTCCTCTGTTTTTTCGTATCTATCATAATAGTTAACATACATCTGCATCTGTCCCAAATCCTGATGCTTTAATTTGCCAATTTTTAAATCAAATAATACAAAGCATTTCAACAGTCTGTTATAAAAAACAAGATCCACTCTGAAATGATCTTCTTCGAATGAAAATCTTTTCTGTCTTGCCACAAAAGTAAATCCTTTTCCCAATTCCAAAAGGAACTGCTGCAAATTATCTAACAGCCTGTTTTCTAAATCAGTTTCTGAATAATTATATTTATCTTCAAGACCTACAAATTCCAAAACATATGGATCCTTCAGCACATCCTTTGAGGTTGTAATCACATTTCCTTCCTGTGATAAGCGCTGAACTTTTTCCTTATCCCTGCTTAACGCAAGTCTCTCATAAAGAGAAGAATTATACTGACGTGACAAATCTCTGACTCCCCACTTCTCTCTGGCAGCTTCTATCTCATAAAATGAGCGTTCATCCTCATTTTCTATTCTCATCAGTTGCAGATAATGTGACCATGTCACTAGGAACGGATGCTCCTCTTCAAAAATCGGAAACACTGTTTCCGATTTCTTTATTGCAAATTCCGTAAACAGTGTTTCCGAAATTCGCTCCTTATATGTCAAATAAAACTTTCTTGCCTTTTCCAGTGTGGATTCCGAAAACCCTTTGCCAAATTCTTCTGTTAATTTTTTAGAAAGATTTATTATGATTTTTTTACCATATTCAGCCCTGTGTTTTCCCTGCTGCTGTATTTCTACAATCCATCTTCCCAAAGAATAATAGGTCATTATCTGGACATTATTTACCTGCTTTGCAGTAATGTTTCGAGCATATTTAATTAATTCAATTGAATTCTGACATAACTTATCCATATTGATATCATATACAGATTTATTGATTTCATGTATCTTCTCCATTACAGCACCTTCCTTACTGTATCCGGACTTATTGATGCAAATATCTGGTCAAAATTGGTTGCTACACTATCATTTGCCATTGAACTATCTCTGAATACTGCATAATACGGTTTTTTCTCTGCAACAGCCTTCACAGTTTCCTCCGTCACATCCTTATCAAAACATGCAATTAAAAAACCATCTGCCACATTATATACTTGTTTTCCAGCTATTGTTGTTTCCTCAATCTTACTTGAAAGTAACACACCTAAATCAAGCATTACTTGGAATAATAAATCTTCTGGTGTTCGATCTTCTTTGATGTTATCAGCATATGTATCAAATAATGATTGCTGAGTTTCTGATGGAGTGTAATAAATATCTTTCATGTTGCTGCTGTCACATTTTAGCACTCGAAAACCTAAGTTAATATTCTCTACAACAAATCCCTTTTCATCTTTTATTCTTTTACTAACTCTCCTTATCCTTTCCTTTCCTATTTCACAGATATTTTTATATCCCGTATTCTTCTTGTCATTTGCATTTTCTGTAACCTGTACCATAATAAATTTACAACATGTATTTTTTTCTACATTCATTTCCATTAATGCTTGTGCGGTAGTTGCTGAACCCGAAAAGAAATCTAATACAATAGAATCTTTATCCAAATTTGATAATGTTATTAATCTCTTAAGTAAACGAGTGGGCTTAGGACCATCAAAAACCCCGCCATCCATTATTTTTATTAATTCCTGCGAGCCCTCTTGGCTATGCCCCACATCCTTATAAAAAAGTAAAGATGTTGGTGCCATACCATCAAATTTCAGTTCAGAAAGAAATCTTTTTATTCTAGGTACTCCATTTCCATCAGCGCCGAACCAAATTCTATTATCCTGGAGTCTCTCTAAAAATACTTTTTTAGAGAGACTCCAGCAGCGTCCTGCTGGAGGCTCTACTACACGCCCGGAGGGCGTAGTAATATGATAATCTCCCGAAGGCGAATATGTCTTTACGGTCAAATTATCTGACTGCCAAACCCCCCTTGGATCATTATCTGGATTCGAATATCTTGCATTAGCCTCTTCTGTTCTTGGCAATCTTCCTATGACAAAATCACTAATTTTTTTTGCATACATCAAAATATAATCATGGCTATTAGAGATATACTTTGCATCATTTTTAGGTGCAAACGCTCTTTCCCAAATTAACTGTGCGACAAAATTACCCGAGCCAAATATTTCATCACAACATTTCTTTAAATTTTCCTGTTCATTATCATCAATTGAAATGAAAATCACGCCGTCATCTGTAAGCAAATCCTTAGCCAACTTAAGTCTTGGATAAATCATATTTAGCCAATCTGTATGATATCGTCCATTGCTATCCATATTCTTAACCAAACGATTGCCATAATCATCAAATTGTCCACTATTTTCCCGATACTCATCCATACTTTGTGTGAAATCGTCTTCATACACAAAATCATTTCCGGTGTTATATGGAGGATCTATATATATCATTTTTACTTTTCCCAGATATGTTTCATGAAGCAACTTCAAAACCTCAAGATTATCGCCTTCAATATAAAGATTCTCTGTATTATCAAAGTCCACACTTTCTTCCCTGCATGGACGAAGCGTTTTATCAATCGGTGTATTGGCTAGCAATACCGCCTTCTTCTTATCCGGCCAAGTAAACTGATATCTTTCATCCTTTCCCTCTACAACCTTACATGATATTTCCTGCCTCAGCACATCTGCATCAATTGCTCTCTCTACAATTGGTTTTCCATCATCATCGTAACCTGTAATTGTCTCCGTAAGTGCATTAGGAAACATTTTTGAAAGCAACTCAAAATTTTTATCTGCTAAATTTTCTGTCTGCATCTTTAATTTATCTGCCATTATCTATATACCTTTTAACCTTTCTTTGTACTGTTGTATTCTCTGCACCATCTCAAATTTTTTCTTTGACTGTACTTCTTTGCGAGCCTTAAGTTCCAAATCAGTTATCTGCTTTCGGAGTTTCTCTTTTTCAGCCTCCACATTTATCTGTTCTACCAGTGTATTTCCATCCTGCACATTAATGCCTGATACCTGTGTAACAAAATTATCCCATACACTCCCTAAGTCAAGACCATTCAACCTTAAAGAAATCTCTCCTTCATTCTTCCAGTCTGCTTTAAGTAAGCGTGTCTCGTATATTGCAAGCTGGTATGCATTTTCATAATGCAACACAATCAGCAGCTTTTGCCCAAAGAGTTTTGATATCATAATAATATTCTTATCATCATACTCTTTTCTTTTCAGTTCCACCTGAAGAACAAATATAGCAGATATCTCTTCCGTTGCCTTAATATTCACAGAAGCTTCTGATATCTCATTGGTAATAATCATTCTGCTTATATCCGCATCAAACTTATCTTTTTTATTTCCTGATAATTCTGCTGCATATTTCTCATAGATAAGTTTTTTATGTAATGGCTTCCTAATTTCAGATGTTTTAGGCAAATCAAACATGTAAACACCCCCTACTTTATGACAAGAAAACTTATCAGCTCAAAATCATCTAATCCATTTATAGTCTCAGATAAAAAGCTCATTTGCTTACCACTTAAGAAACTTTCCATCTCACTTTCATCTTTCAACTCAATGATAGATGCAATGGCATCTCCAAGCAAATCCGAATATTTTCCCATTTTCCGACCATCATCTGTTTCATCATTGAATTGGGCACATAATTCTTTATCCGGTTCCTTTTTTCCTTTACATAAAAGTCTGAATGAATCCAGCATTTCCTTTGGTGAAAGATGATCTATGATTACCTCTCCTTCTTCTGACATATATACCATATAGAACGGATGCAGCCTGTTTTGACTGTTAATATTTATCTCATTCTTTATATTTCTAAGCACATATATTACACCAGCCGGCAATTCTTCCGTTGCTTTTACCACAGCATTCATTCCATGCGGTGCCTTTTCAATCTCAGGATGTGTCTTAATATAATCAAGCAAGTCCAGTCTGAACTCATTCAATCCAAGATCCATAATAGATATTCCAGATGACATATCTTCAATATCTACCACTTCCTCCTGTAACCTCTTGAGCTGCTGTTTTCGATACTCTAAATCTCCCTTTTCCTCCGGACTAAGGACATTATCATCGCCCGTAGCTGTCATATCCACGATTTTCATTCGAGTTTCCACTCTGGCTTTAAGATTAATATATTCATCCAATGTAATATTGGGCCAGAAGTTTACAAGCTGGATACATTCATTTTTACTTCCAATTCGGTCTATTCGTCCAAATCTCTGAATAATACGAACCGGATTCCAATGTATATCATAATTAATCAGATAATCACAATCCTGTAGATTCTGACCTTCCGATATACAATCCGTTGCTATCAATATATCTATTTCTGCTTTTTCGTTCGGTAATAAGAGACCTTTTCCCTTAGACATTGGAGAGAAACATGTTAATACTGTATTTAAGTCTGTTTTTAATCCTTTGATCGTAGTCTTTCCATCTACTGAACCTGTAATAATAGCAGTGTCTAATCCATATTTTTTCTTCACATACACACTTACTGTGTCGTACAGATAATTCGCTGTATCTGCAAAAGCAGTAAATATGATTATTTTCTTATTACCGGTATTGATAGGATGTTGCTGCTTTTCATCTATCACATCAAATAAGGTCTGCAATTTGCTATCATGAGCAGGTGTTATATCTGCAATCATCGCAAGAAGAAAATCCAGTATTTCCTTATCTCTTTCCAGCTCGCGTCTCCATGACTTATAATCCATATCTGCAATATCTATTCTTACTTTCTTTCCAATTGCAAACACATCATCATTCTGATCATCCCCATCTAAATCCATATTTGTAATGTCATTTAAATTCAATGTGGATTTATTATAGCCATGTTCAAAATCTACAATGCTCTTTATGGTATTGGTAATAAGATCGTTGATACGTTTTAATGTCAGCCTGAAGGAATATACCGAACTTTCCATTCGCTTCATAAGGTTTATTGACATCAATCTCCTGATTCCCTGCTCTCGACCAGACTGTGTAAGACCTCCCCTTACATGATTTGAATCATACACATTCTTATACTTTGCTAATTTACTTGGCAGGATATAATCCGTTGGTGTATATATACATAATCTAAGCAGATTCAGCTCTTCAAATATCTCATTATAATTGATTGCCTTGCTTAAATCTGTCAAGCCCGGTCTTTTTGATATAGGTGTATTTCTCTTTGGAAATGTTCCTATATCGGATGTATCATAATATTTCTGAATATGCTTTCTTGAACGTGCAATCGTTACACTATCAAGCAGTTCAAAGAAGTCGAAATCAAGCATTCTTAAAAGTTTGCTTGTAGTTCTATCCTCCGGTTCCCACTTACTCCATGTATTAAAGGCAGTCTGTGCCTGCTTGAAAATATCATCAATACTCTTATGTGTATTCAACTTTTCATCCAGCAGCTGACTTTCACCCTCATAAGCAAGAGCAATCTGATTCTTCAAATCTACAAATCGATTATTTACCGGTGTGGCAGACAACATAAGCACCTTTGTCTTAACCCCCTTTCGTATAACCTTATTAAGAAGCTTCAGATATCTGTTTTCTTTCTCATTCTCACCGGATATTTTCCCACCATTACGGAAATTATGTGATTCATCAATGACCACCAGATCATAGTTTCCCCAGTTTACCATATCCAGATCCATACCATTGGAATTTCCTGACTCTCTGCTTAAATCTGTATGAAACAGTACATCGTAGCGCATACGATCAGCTGCAATCGGATTGTTGATGTAATTATACTTATATGTATTCCAGTTATTTGCCAGCTTCTTAGGACACAACACAAGCACAGATTTATTCCTATTCTCGTAATACTTTATTACAGACAGTGCAGTGAATGTTTTTCCTAAACCTACTGAATCTGCCAGGATGCATCCATTATACTTCTCCAATTTATTGATAATTGCTAATGCAGCATCCTTCTGAAAATTATAGAGCATCCCCCATATCTTGCTTTCTTTAAAACCGGTTGCCTCATTTGGCAGAACATCCTCTGAAACATCTTCAAGAAATTCATTGAAAATATTGTATAATGTTACAAAATACAGATAATCCGGAGAATTCTCATTATAAACAGTTGTGATGTTCTCAATCACTTCATCTGTCACTTCCTGAAGTTTTGATGAATCATTCCATATCTGTTCAAACAGCTGCAAGTATGCTGTACTCATTGGTGCTTCTGATTTCTGAACCATATAATAAGCATTATTTCCACGTTCACAGCCTAAATCTACTGTTGTAAATCCGCTTAATGGCATATAATTCTTATTATCTACATTAATAAATCCCATCATATTTTCATTTGTCACATTTGACTTGAATACGGCCTTTTTACGAATCCACTCCGCACATTCTTTTGCAATTGCCTTCTGTGTCATCTCATTGCGAAGTTTAACTTCAAACTCAGAACCAAACAGATTTTTCTCACGTTCCTGTCTTGGTATATAAAATTCTCTTTTCTCGCGCTTTGCTTTTTCCTTAATGAATGTTGGTGATGTAAAAATAAAACGCAATTCATCCACATTTTTAAGTTCTTTCTTTAACTCGGCAAATGCATAAATAGAAAAGCAGGCTGCAGCAATAGAAACTTTACTGCCCTTATGTATTTCAGTTGTCAAATCTTCTTTTAGCGTCTTATTGACATTATCTATTATTTCCAATTCCTTTTGCCTCCTTCGTTTGTTCTATGCATTATGCTTATTTTTCTTATACCTTGCATCTGCTGGCTTCTGTGCAGTATCAGGAATCAACCACATTTTTCCTTTTTTAATCGCACCGTCAACTCTTCCCTCTGTACATAAAACTCCTATTCTTCTAGTAGAAATATTCCATACCTTTGAAAGTTCTGTTGCTGTTAAATACTCCATAATCGAAACCTCCATAATAAGAATATTATATTCTACTATCGGAATAATAGCAATCAGATCAATATAGAGTTTCGCCAGTACCACCATGCCAATGATTATTTATCTTTTCCTTATTTTCTTCTATTTGTTTTAAATAGCAATCATAACAGAAGGCATAGTCTAACCAAGCTGGATTATTTCCACATCTAACACATAATTTTTCAATTTTCTTATCTTTATTACATCTACAACACTCTGACACTTTCTTCTTTTTTGAAATAGAGTTTGCTTTGATAATTATTTTTTTAGTTTTCTTCCTTTTCCCCATATTTTCTCCATACTTACTAATATTTTACCACATAGTACTTGAGTCATACAGTCTTTTTACAAATTTTTACCACTCACCTCGTCCTCTTCTACTATCATCGGCTTGTCCTTATCGATACTGATTACTTTGCAAATCACTCCGTCATCAGTCACAAACATACTCTTTCCTTTTGCCTGTCCTCTTTTTATGTAAATTAAAAAATGAGCCATCATAAGAAAGTCATTTTGTATTTCTTTCTTATGATGGCTCTAGCTTATCACATTACGAGTCCCAAAGTCTGCCCTCGCAACTCGAAACTTTGTTTTTTTACAGATTTGTAGTATAATACCTACCATGAAATTACAAAAATTATACAGCAAGGTTCGTCAGGCCCTTGACGACTACAATATGATAACTGAAAATGACAAAATCGCCATCGGTGTCTCAGGCGGAAAGGATTCTCTTACGCTGCTCTATGCGCTTTCCGGCATCAGAAGCTTCTATCCTGTGCCCTTTGAGCTTGTAGCGATAGCGGTTGACCTGGGATATGAGGATTTTGATTTGTCTCCGGTGAAGGCGCTGTGTGATGAGCTCTCTGTTGAGTTTTATGTGGTGAAAACTGATATTGGAAGAATATCTCTTGAGAAATCTAAGAATCAGGCTAGTCCCTGCTCATGGTGTGCAAAGCTTAGAAAGGGAGCTTTGAATGATTTTGCGCTGTCTGTCGGCTGCAATAAAATAGCATACGCACACCATATGGATGATATTATAGAGACTATGTTTCTTTCCCTGCTATATGAGGGACAGTTTTATTCGTTCGCGCCTGTTACACAGCTGGACGGCAGTGGGCTTGCCATCATCCGTCCGCTTATGTATGTAGGCGAGTCAGATGTGAAGGGCTTTAAGAATAAATACAATCTGCCGGTGTGCAAGAATCCATGCCCTTACGACGGCCACACGCGGCGCGAATATGTAAAGCAGCTTGTCAGACAGCTCAATATGGAAAATCCGGGTGTCAAAAAGAGGCTGTTCTCTGCTATTCAAAACGGTAATATCGATGATTGGGTGAAATGCACTAAGCCTTCCGATGCTTCATAGAGCGCTTTTTCTCATACATCCTTGAATCAGCCTCATGGATTATCTCATTAATATCCTTTGTGCTGTTATCGTTTTGCACAGCATATCCCATGGCTGCTGTGATAGGCACTATATTATTTCCATCAGTGATACATCCGAGATTATCCATCATTTCAGAGATATCGCCTATGTACATTTCATTTTTCCATAAAAATGCCTTTCATACTTATATCTTTTACAGCTTGTCCGAATCCAGTACAATCGTAAATGGTCCGTCATTCTCAAGCTCTATCTTCATATCGGCTCCAAACACCCCTCTTTGTACTCCTGGAACTGCCTTATCACATTCGCTGATGCAGTATTCATAAAGCTTGTTTGCCATATCAGGACTTCCTGCCTCCACAAATGAAGGACGATTGCCTTTCTTACAATTTGCATAAAGCGTAAACTGCGATATAAGCAAAAGCTTTCCGTCTACATCATTTATCGAAAGATTTGTCTTGTCATTCTGGTCGGCAAAAATTCTCATGTTTATAAGCTTTTTGATCATTTTATCAGCAATCTCTTTAGTGTCTGTCTCTGCTATGCCTATCAAAACGCACAGTCCCTTTTCTATGCTGCCGGTTATATTTCCATCTATAGTGCACTTTGCATGGTTTACACGCTGTATTACAAATCTCATTATTATGTTGTCTCCTTAAATATGTTATTTACATGTTATAAATTGGATATAATTATTTTGTTACAATTTATATGACATATAGTTTTACTACCATTTTTATCCAACAATAACCGTATTATTCTAAACCATATTTATAAAATAAACAAGTCTGTCTGTGACTTTTCCCACATAGTTTCATTCTAGATCATATGAACACCACAATCCCTAAAGTATATTTCATTAGGCAATTTGTATTCATTTATAAGCTTTCGTGTACATTTATGAATTATATTGTCAAGTGACATATTACTGTGTTAGAATTATAGATATAAAACTTCTACAAACAATTTTTTAAGCTAAAGGAGGATATTTATGAACTACAATATTGAGGGAGAGCCATTACCGGTTGTGATCTGCAACCTTGAGGCAAACGAGACTATGATTACCGAAAAAGGTGCCATGTCATGGATGACTCCAAACATGAAGATGGAAACTACATCAAATGGAGGCATCGGCAAAATGTTTGGCCGTGCATTTTCAGGTGAGAGTATGTTCCAAAATCGCTACACATCTATGGGTGGTCCGGGAATGATAGCATTTGCATCATGCTTTCCAGGATGCATCAGACCCTTCCAGATTGCACCGGGACAGGAGATAATTGCCCAGAAATCAGCATTTCTTGCTTCAACCTCAGGAGTTGAGCTGTCCGTATTTTTACAAAAAAGAATAGGAGCAGGTTTCTTCGGCGGTGAGGGCTTTATCATGCAGCGTCTGTCAGGAAACGGATTGGTATTTTTAGAGTTTGACGGCCACATAAAGGAATACGAGCTTGCACCCGGTCAGCAGCTGGTGATTGATACCGGATACTTAGCTGCTATGACAGGAAGCTGCCAGCTCGAAATTCAGACTGTTCCGGGTATCAAAAATGCGGTATTCGGAGGTGAAGGATTATTCAACACCGTTGTCACCGGACCTGGCCGTGTATGGCTCCAGAGTATGCCGGTTTCTCAGCTTGCAGGTGCAATCAGACCTTTTATTCCAACAGGCAACTAAACCTATAAAACAGGACTGCCGATATTCAGACAGTCCTGTTTTACACTTTGTACTAAATTCTATGGTTTTATATCTTATCTATGCCATACCATTTGCAGTTTTGTACTTCCATAGCATCTCAGCATGATTCTGCTCTTCTATCTGTATATCTGCCAATAGCTTTCTGATATCCGAATTTCCAAATACAAATACATCGGAATTGTACTCGCCGGATACTAGCTTTTCTGTTCCTATACAGTCTGTAGCCAGATAACAGTCAGCTTTCTTGTCCTCAGAATTGCCAAGCGAATCGTATGTTGCAGCAGGGTTATAATTCTTCCCCTTAGAATCATTGCAGTCAACTGACGGAACCTTTCCCTTAATCACCTGATCCAAAGAGTCAAAATGCTTTTGCTCATCCCTTGCTATTTCTTCAAAAAGCTCCTTAAGCACCGGATCCTTTGCCTGATTGCTGTATTTGGTATACTTCTCTATGCATGCCTGTTCCTGTGTTTTTAAATCTTCAATAGCGTTTGTTTCTTTTTCTGTTAGAATCATTTAATAGACACCTCCTGTCAGCATTATTATGTACAAAGGTGTAAATTATATTTATGATTGCCACAATTTTAATTAAAAAAGCCTCTAACCGAAATCGCAATTAAAAATAAGATACATAAAATAATTACTCACAGCACATGCTAAACTCATACTTAGGATGAAAAATAACAGTAACTATTCAGCATATTCAGTATAGCTGCAAATAAAAATCAAATTAAAACATCAAATAAACAAAACACAAATAAACAAGCATCAATCAGGAGGACTATTCATGAATAATACAGGGATATATAATGCCAATACACATAATACCGACCAGAATATCTACAGCCGGCAAAACTTTAAACAGTATCATACCAATAAATCCAACATCTGCGGCATATCAGATGATAAAACTGACTGCAGCCGCCAAAGTGCCTTCTGCGATAGCACAAACTATGCGGATTTACCACTCGGATGCGTATGCGAAGGAACTGAAGTTAGAAACAGTGCTGACGAAAATGTCAAAATTTACAATATAAAGCACTCTCATCAGCCTATTTAGCCAGCTCCCAAAATGCCACTGCACTGGCAGCAGCCACATTTAGAGAATCGACGCCATGTGACATTGGTATCTTTACAGTGTAGTCACAGGAGTCTATAGTCTGCTCATGAAGACCATCTCCCTCAGTACCGAGCACTATTGCAAGTCTTTCCTCTGAGTGAAGTATAGGATCATCTATCCCCACAGAATCATCAGTCAGAGCCATAGCACAGGTCTTAAATCCAAGCTTATGAAGCACATCAATATTGTATTTATAAACACTGCTATTTCGGTCGCTGCAATTTTGGTCACGGCTATCACACTTATCATGCAATGAAGCATCTGAAAAAGTGTTGTCACTGCCGACATTGTACTTAGGAAAATATGCCCATGGCACCTGAAACACAGTTCCCATACTAACCCTGATTGCACGCCTGTACAAAGGATTGCTGCAGGCAGGAGTGAGCAGCACCGCATCCATATGCAGTGCTGCCGCTGACCTGAATATAGCTCCGACATTGGTTGGATTTACCACATCCTCAAGCACCGCAACTCTTCTTGCGTCCCTGCACACCTCTTCGACAGACCTTGGCTTCGGCCTGTACATAGCACAGAGTGTGCCTCTGGTCAAAGCAAAGCCAGTCAGCTTTGTGAGCAAATCAAATGACGCAGTATATACAGGTATATTCTGACATCTTTCGATAATGCCTCTTGCCTCGCCATTTACATGCTTTGTCTCCATCAGAAGAGAAACCGGTTCACATCCCGCATCAAGTGCCCTCTCTATCACCTTTGGACTTTCAGCTATAAACATCCCCTCTTTTGGATTAGCTCTGTTTAAAAGCTGATTCTCCGTCAATCTGGCATACACATCCAGATTGGGGTCCATAAAATCTGTAATTGTGATTATATTATCAGACATATAATCAATCCTCCCTCAGATGTACTACCCTGGCTGCCGCACGACGCCTGCTGTCCTCCTGGGCTGCATAATGCTTACGTGTGGTATTTACATCCTTGTGCCCTAGAACATCCGCCACAAGATAGATATCACCTGTTTCCTGATAAAGTGTGGTGCCATATGTACTGCGAAGCTTATGAGGAGTAATATTCTTAACGGTTGTTACGAGTCTCGAATACTTTTTTACCAGATTCTCAACAGAGCGTACAGATATACGCTTCCTCTGTAAAGAGAGAAAAAGCGCATTAGCATGCCCCTCGGCAGGTGTAATTATGCTTCTCTCCTTCCAGTATGAAAGAAGTGCATCACGTACCTCATCACCAAAGTAAACAATCACATCAGCACCACCCTTTCGGTGCACCTTGATTCCGTTGTTTTTGAAATCTACATCATCCATATCCAGCCCCACGCACTCAGATACACGGATACCTGTTCCAAGAAGCAGTGTCATAAGTGCAAGGTCACGAACCTTTGTTTTCTCATGGAAACGCTGCTGGTTCTTGGACAGACTGTCTCCTGACTCAACCTCATCGAGAAGCTGTGCGACCTCATCAGTATCAAGACGGATGATATTCTTCTCATGTATTTTGGGAAGGGTTACCTTGCTCGCAGGATTGGTATCTATAAACTCTTTCCTGAAATAAAAATTATAAAAAGTGCGCAGTGATGCAAGCTTTCGCTTAATGCCTCTCTCGTCATTGGTGTGTACGACGCCATCCTTCTCATAATACTTTAGATAAAACAAATATTCCTCAATATCTGAAGGACTGATCTGATCTAACAGAGATATCGGGTAATCCCTTATATCATATTTCTTAAGCGATGGATTGGCACTCTTCATGTACTCGAAAAAGGTCTGTAGATCATATGCATACGCTATCTTGGTTCTTGAGGACTTATCCGCATCTATTCCGATAAAAAAATCCATACAGAACTTCGGAAGCTTCTGTATCATATCTCTGAGCTTTAATTCATTTTTTATATTTACGTCTTCGTAATAAGCTTTGTCTTTCATAATAATACTATATAATAATCAAAGTTGACTCTAACCAAGTATTTCTTTGATTTTCTCCTCTATACGCTCCTTGACCAGTGCAGCTATATCCTTCGTCTTCATGTCCTTGTACTCATCATACTCAATAGGCTTTAAATAGTGAACCTGCGTTGTAACAGGGCCGAAATGAAAGCTGTTGAACACCTTATATGAATCTATAAGAGCTATCGGAATAATTGGAACATGTGATTTCAATGCAATCTTAAAGCTTCCTGCTTTAAAATCCTGCACTTTATTCTTATTATTGAACTTATAGCCACCCTCCGGAAACAAGACATATCTCTTGCCGTTTTTCACATCCTTAGCTACCTCATTGATTATAGTAAGCCCCTGCCTTGGATTATCTTTCTCTAAACGCTTTGCCTGAACCAGATCCACAAATTCCCTGACAAGCATTGTATGCGACTTCTGCTTATCCATAACAAACGACAGTACCTTGTCATGTGTAGTAATAATCCCCAGTAAATCATACTTTCCCTGATGGTTGGGATACATGATATAGCCGCCTGTTTCAGGAAGATTCTCAAGACCATATGCTTCTGTTGTAATTTTTCCCGATTTATTCATTAAATCTATACAGTGCCGCATCATATCATATCTCTCCGCTTCTGAATATTTCTGCGGATGATCAGCCATGTATCTCATTTTGGGAACAATATACGGCGCTCTGTGAAAATTTGCAAATATAACAAAAAATAGTTTTAACATAAATATCCAATCTCCTGTTTCAAAAACGGATAAGCTATAGATACTATAACCCAAATCCGCTGCAATTAATCTATATTATATAAGAAACAGGAAATTTTAGCAAGAAAACGTTACTTTATATCCTGAGAATAATATGAAACAACTATATAATCGCCACTGCGAACATTGCCATCTGTAAGACTATTGAGCCTGCAAATTTCATCTACATAATCTCTTTTGCTCACCTGACTGTCGGCAATATATCTATCGGCAATGCTCCAGACAGTGTCGCCCTCCTCAACCCTGACGCTGGTATAATACTTGTTATAAGGCCTGCTGTCACCAGAACTGGCAAAAATATGAATAGTGCCGCACAATATAATGACAGCTGCTATAAATGCAACAGCAGTCCATCCAAACATTTTTCTTCTACCTGATAAAGTATTTTCTCTCATAAAACCACCTCTTGTATTTTCGAACATGTGTTTGTTGTTATTGTGATTACATAATACATCCCGAACAATCGTTTGTCAATAGAAAAGCGAACAAAATTTCGGAATATATGTTTGCGTTTATTTTAGTTTTATGATATAATTTTTTAAAATACAATTTTTTTATTATAATTATGAACAAAGAGGCAAAATACCTTTTGACCCTCATATCATTATATTATTTAAATATTCACATGGAGGATTTACCTATGGCATTAGAAAAGATTTCAGACAAGCAGAAAGAGATACTGGAGTTTATCAAGAGTGAGATTTTAAACAGGGGCTATCCGCCATCAGTGCGTGATATCTGCGAAGGTGTACATTTAAAGTCCACATCCAGCGTCCATGCTCATCTCGAGACACTGGAGCGAAAGGGCTACATAAGAAGAGATCCTGCCAAAAACAGGGCTATAGAAATTATAGATGACAGCTTTGGTTTACAGCGCCGCGAGATGGTTAATGTCCCTCTGGTCGGTCGTGTAGCTGCAGGTGAGCCGATACTCGCAGTGGAAAATATCGAAACCTATTTTCCCGTTCCTGCTGAATATATGCCAAATAAGCAGTCATTTATGCTTAAAGTCAAGGGCGAGAGCATGATCAATGCCGGTATCTTCGACGGTGATAATATCCTCGTCGAGCAGCAGAGTGATGCTTCAAACGGAGACATGGTTGTAGCACTTATAGATGATTCCGCTACCGTAAAGACCTACTATAAAGAGAATGGTCACATTCGCCTCCAGCCGGAGAATGACACAATGGATCCGATCATAGTTCCGGACTGTGAAATACTTGGCAAAGTGTTTGGAGTATTTCGTTTCTTCTAATATTTATTGCAAAAATATCGCACCCATATGCTAAGCTAAACAGCTCAGCATATGGGTGCGATATTTTAAATTACCGGTTTCGATTTATAATTCCTTAATCATAGAATAAATACTACAGTGAATGTACATCCACCACTTTTCCATCTCTCCATATTCTGTCGAGATCATAGAACTGTCTGTCTTCTTTAGAGAACAGATGCACGATAATATCCTGATAGTCCATGAGAATCCATGTAGAGTTGCCTGTTCCCTCTACCTGCTTCTGATGCACTCCGTTTGTATACATAGCCTCATCCACAGCATCCTCCATGGCTGTGAGCTGATTTGCATTGTTTCCGTTTGCAATGATAAAGTAGTCTGCTATAGAAGAAACCTCTCCTATGTCGAGAACTGTGATATCCTCCGCCTTTTTGTCTTCAAGTGCTTCCACTATCTTTTTAACTAAATCAATTGTCTGCATAGCAGTTATTCCTCCCTGTTGTCTCTGTATTTAGCATAATAATTGTAAGTAATCTGGGTAGTCGGATCTATTGCCCCACTTTTTGTGTTAAGGAAATTGATTGTATCATACAATATCTCTGCAACAGTCCTATCAAGGTCTGAAAAAGCAAGCTTTCTTATCTCTTCAAGCCTCGGTGCTTCACATCTGTTTGGCTCAATATAATCTGCCACAAAGAGTATTTTGTCAAGGAGCCCCATATCTGCTTCTCCTGTAGTATGCACTCTTATGGCATGCAGTATCTGCGCATCCTTAATGCCATACTCTTCCTCAGCCAGCACCATGCCTGCCTTTGCATGTAACAGACCCGGGTTTGATATCTCTACCTCTGTTATGTCTATATTTTTCTTTACACAGAGTCCGATTTTCTTTTCAGTCGAAAGACACTTGGCACAGTCATGAAGCAGGCCTGCAAGCATTGCCTTTTCTATCGGATAGCCGTTTGCCATGGCAAGACAGCCGGCAGTATACATCACTCCGAGTGTATGCTGATACCTTTGTTTATCAAGGCTCTTCTTTAGCTTTTTCTTTATTTCTTTTACTTCCATACTCTATCACCTGTATAAATTATTAGCCTGTATATATGACATAACTGCAGCATCAAGAAACATTTCCGCTCCTTTAGGACTCCTATAACCGTCTGCCTGCGACTTGGCACGTAGCAGTCTCCTGACCTGAGTAGACGACACATCCATCCTGTCACACTTTAAAAGTCTTATATCTGCCCAAAACTGTTTTTTGATATGTGCAATCTTTTCTTCCATCTGCTGCTTTGGAAAATTTTCTCTCACCATAACAAGAATAATTGCTGTTTGGGCTATTATCTCAGGCTTCATCCATGACTCAAAATAGTCCAGAGAATCTCCACCCATGATGAAATACAGTTCATCCTCCGGATAAAGCGCCTTTAGCTTTTGGAGTGTCACATACGTATAGCTGGTGGACTCATCCTTTATCTCAATATCAGACACCTCAATACCGGGCACTGCTTCTGATGCCAGCTTACACATATTGTACCGGTGACTAAATGCTGTCATTGCATTCTCCATCTTGTTCGGCGAGTGACCTGACGGAACAAGCAGAATCCTGTCAAGAGAATACTCTTCCATCGCCTTTTGTGCCATGTATATATGACCTTTGTGTATCGGGTCAAATGCCCCACCAAAAATCCCTGTTTTCATGGCTTATTCCGGAAGCTTAATCTTTGGATTTTTCTTCGCAGGACGGTAAAAAATCATTTTTTTGCCTATTACCTTAACCACTGCAGAGTGTGTTCTCTCACCGATTACACTTGCAATCTCTCTTGGATCATCGATGCAGTTTTTAAGAACTGCAACCTTGATCAGCTCCCTCTTTTCAAGTGCTGCATCAAGAGCCTCGATGATTTCCGGAGTAAGCGATGCCTTTCCAATATTGAAAATAGGGTTAATTGTGCTTGCAAGGCTGCTTAAATATGCACGCTGTTTACTTGATAAATTCATATATACTCTTCTCCTTACTTGTAATAATCAAACTCGAAATCATACATGCGGACAGTATCTCCATCCTCTATGCCCATATTTTCAAGCTCCTTGATGATACCCTGCTCACGCAAGAATCTCTGGAAAAAGGCAAAGCCCTTCTCCGAGTCCATATTTGTGTATCCGAGCATTTTCTCAATCTTTGGACCTGATATCTCATATGCACCATCGGCGGCCACCTCAACCGCGTACGGCTCATCCTTAAAGAATGAAAGTGCAGGATCAATCTCCGGCTCATATACAGTAACCTCTTTAGGACAATTTGCAAGCAGGTTCTTCACCTCGTACAAAAGCTCCTTAAGGCCCTTACCGCTTACTGCGGATATCGGGAATACCTTTATGCCCTGTGGCTCGAATTCAGCTCTTAAAGCTGAAATTACCTCATTCTCGTCTCCTGCTATGGCATCTATTTTGTTGGCGGCAATGACCTGTGGCTTTTTGAGAAGCTGTGGATTGTATGCTTCAAGCTCCTTGTTTATCGCCTTTATGTCAGCAACCGGATCACGGCCTTCGGTACCGGCCGCATCAACCATGTGTATCATCACCTTGGTACGCTCTATATGACGCAAAAACTCATGACCGAGTCCTATGCCTTCTGATGCTCCCTCGATAAGTCCCGGGATATCAGCGATTACGAAGCCAAAGCCCTCATCCATATCAACCACACCAAGATTTGGCTGTAATGTGGTGAAATGATAGTTGGCAATCTTTGGCTGTGCATTGGTAACTCGTGACAGAAGTGTTGATTTTCCTACGTTTGGAAAGCCTACAAGCCCTACATCCGCTATCACCTTTAGCTCAAGCTGTACCTCGATTTCTATTGCATCCTGTCCCGGCTGAGCATATTTAGGCGCCTGCATGGTGGATGTGGCATAGTGCTGGTTGCCCTGACCGCCCTTTCCTCCGCGCAGGATCACCTGCCTTGTATTGTCACCGGACATATCTGCTATGACTTTTCCGCTTGCTGCATCCTTTATGAGTGTACCCTCCGGCACCTTAAGTATAAGATCCTCACCATTCTTTCCGTGGCAGTTCTTTTTGCCGCCCTCCTGTCCGGGCTCTGCTGCAAACTTTCTTCTGTGACGATAATCTGTCAGGGTGTTGATTCCCTTATCCACGAGAAATATAACGTCTCCGCCCTTTCCTCCGTCACCGCCGTCCGGACCACCGTTCGGCACGTATTTTTCACGTCGGAATGATACATGACCATCTCCGCCTTTTCCTGATTTTATGATAATTTTTGCACGATCTGCAAACATAATTTTCCACCTCATGCTGAATGTCTGCATAAAACACTCAGTATACTTTATAACAAATCATTACTATGCTATATCTGTTATACTATATCTATATAAGACACAGTAATAACAAATTGATATGAGGGTCAAAAGGTATTTTGCCCCTCATTTATGATTAATCAGATTACTACATGCTGCTAATTTACAACATAAAAACCCCGGCTAATAAAAGTCGGGGTTTAAATCTTATTCGTTCACTACTGGATATACGGAAGCCTGTTTCTTATCTCTTCCAACTCTCTCAAATCTTAATACGCCATCAACCTTAGCATATAATGTATCATCTCCACCGATACCAACGTTTGTACCAGGGTGAATCTTTGTACCACGCTGTCTGTAAAGAATATTACCAGCTTTTACGAATTGTCCGTCTGCTCTCTTAGCGCCTAATCTCTTAGACTCAGAGTCACGTCCGTTCTTTGTAGAACCAACTCCCTTTTTATGAGCAAAAAACTGAAGGTTCATATTCAACATGTCTTACACCTCCTTGAAGTCTAGAATGATGTACTCATTCCCATAGTCTCTTTGTATTCCTTTTAGTCCCAGAATCATGGAATCCATAAGCAGTGCAACATCACCTGTCGCCGGCTTGTCAAGTCTGTAGTCAATCATACCTGTCTCTTCGTCTGTATCAAGGCTGTACTTAGCATGACACAGCTCTTCAGCGGAATTGATGAAGTTGATCACCAGCGCTGAAACCCCGGCACATATTATATCATAACCGGAATCTGCAAAACCTGCATGTCCCTTTGACTTAAAGCCCATCTTATGTCCTTTTGAATTCTGATAAACGGTTATAGCTATCATTATCCGTTAATTTTTTCAATCTTAACCTGTGTGAAAGCCTGTCTGTGTCCGTTCTTTTTGTGATATCCGGTTTTTCTCTTGTACTTGTAAACGATAACCTTTTTAGCTCTGCCTTCTTTAACTACAGAAGCCTCAACTGTTGCACCTGCAACTGTTGGATCTCCAACCTTGAGATCATCTCCGCCTACAACTAAAACCTGATCAAAAGTAACCTTCTCACCAGCTTCAACGCCAAGCTTTTCAATGGTAATGATATCGCCTTCAGATACTTTGTACTGCTTACCACCTGTTGCTATAATTGCGTACATATGGCACCTCCTATTTATCATTACTCGCCAGTTACGGTGCTGCGAAAGTCGCAAACTTATACCTCACTGTGCGGCATACTCCAGTATATTAGCATAGAGTCATCTATTCGTCAAGTGTTTTTTCTAAAATTTGTTTAAGAGATTTGTGGACCTTTTTTCTTGTCAGCTCCACCAGTCCAAGCTTCGTTATATCCACAAAGGTACAGACTGTATTATCGTCCTTTATATACCGTTTGAGCTCTTCAATAAGCGTATCCTTTGATGCCTCAGACTTCATATTGATGAAATCAATTATTATCATGCCGGAGATATTTCTGAGCCTAAGCTGCCTTGCTATCTCCTTTGCGGCCTCCATATTGGTCTTTAATATGCTATTGCTCCCCGACGATATATTCTTTGCACTGTTTACATCTATAAAGGTAAGTGTCTCAAGCTGTTCTATTATGATGTTGCCACCACAGTCCAGCCATACCCTGCGCGAGGTCAGATTATCAATCAGCCCTCTTATGCCATAGAGCGTTGACAGGCTGATAGCTGAATCGTCATATCTCATTATCTTTTCATGAGCATGGTCATATATGCCGTACTCTGTAAGAAGACTGTCATATATGTCATCGCAGTCAGTCTTTATCCACTCCACCGTGGCAAAATCAATTGTCTTCATTAAAAGCAGATAATCGCTCATCCCATGATATACGCATGAATAGAGCGCCTGATGCGGTGCCTTTTTTATTATCTGATTGTATTTCTGTACTACAGAATACGCATCTTGCGAAACAGCTTTATCCTCCACATTTTTGGCATTGGTTCTGACTATGATGCCATAGCCCTCTTTTTCGTGATCTGCACACTTTGAAAGCACAGCCTTACGTAAAAGAGCCGCCCTTTCCTTATCCAGCTTCGACGAAACACCTATCTGTGTATCAAAATTGGTGAGAATCACATTGCTTCCGAATATAGAAAGCTTTGTTGTGACCACAGGATCCTTTGTCTTTAGCGCATCCTTTATGACCTGCACAAGTATCTCATCGCCCTCACACAAACCTGCTTTTTTTGATTTTTTGTTTGTGTATACAGGATTTTTTGCATCATTTAGCGACAGATAACAGCTTTTATTCTGCGCAATGGTTACAAATGCCGCATTTATGCCCGGCAGTATCTTATTTACCCTTGCCGCGTATATATTGTTTATTATCGTATCCTTCTCGGGAAGGAGCTGGAAATCCTTATAATTTCCGTTTTCATCCATCAGTGCATACACTGTGTATGTCTTATTATTTTTTACTGTTTTAGTCAGAATAATTCTGTTCATTATGAGATTTCTTCTCCCATGTCAAGCAGACAAATGAGTGTTCCATCGTCTTTTCTTGCATACACTTCCTGCCTGTGGATTTGTATGGCAAGCGGATTGTAATCAAGGCCACACTTTTCGTATATGGCTTGAAGCACAAACTCAGGCTTTATATTGTCAATGCTTCCTGTTGATACCTGCATGAAAAACTCAGGCTTTTTGTTATTTTCCATGACTGTAAGCTTGTATACAAGAGGCTTTATATCCACCTCTCTCTCACTCTTTTTAGTCTTTTTCATCACAACAAAGGATGGCTCGTCAAAAAAGTGCTTATCTATCGCTTCCTTCCACTCCTCTATGGTGTATGGGCTCTCATAGCCCTCCTTGAAGCTAAGTACATAATCTGCAGCCGCAACAAGCGACATAGCCTTCTTAGCATCATCAGGCAGAAGCACATAGCCTGTCACCTCTACTCCGTCCACCATCTGGGCATTTAAAGCTTGTATGCTTTTTTCTGTAGACTCTGTTGTATTTACATCTATGTCAAAGTACTCACCATCACTTGTGATGCCTACTCCAAGCGGAGCCGCAAACGACATAATCTGGTGAGCAGAATAGCCCTCTGAGTAGCGGATATCAATATCTGCCCTTCTGACCGCCTTCTGGAAGTATCTCATCATATCGAGATGTCCTATAAACTTCATGCAGCCCCATTTTTTAAACTTCACTCTAATTTTCATAGCAGACACCTCCTCCATAGCTCTTTGCACCGCAGGCAGAACACCTCATGCGGCAGTTAGGAGTGACTGTCTCCTTATGGGCTGTCTCCCACTCTCTTATCATAAACTGCTTTGTCACACCTATATCGATAAAATCCCATGGGAATACTTCATCTAAAGGCCTTTCTCTCATCGTGTAGAAATCCGGATCCAGTCCGCATTCCTTTATCGAATCAATCCATCTGTCATAGTCAAAATACTCTGTCCAGGCATCATAATATCCGCCCTTTTCGTATACCTTTACTATCGCATCGCAAAGCCTTCTGTCGCCTCTTGCAAGTATGCCCTCTATCACAGTGACATATGCCTCATGCCAGTTGTATCTGATGCTCTTTCTGTTGAGCTGCTCCTTTACATGGTCATTTACTATTTTGGCTCTGCCCAGATACTCAGATGGCTCATACATTCTCGCCCACTGAAATGGTGTAAACGGCTTTGGCACGAAAAATGATGTACTTATCGTAATCTGGCATTTTCCGGCTCTCTTTTCCTTTGGAACGGTATCATAGTACAATGCCGCAACATCGTTTGCAAGCTCAGGAATGCCCCTCATATCTTCCTCTGTCTCTGTAGGCAGACCGAGCATGAAATAAAACTTCACCTTGTTCCAGCCGCCCTCAAATGCCTGTTTTGAGCCGTTCATTATATCATCCACGGTAAGGCCCTTATTAATGACATTTCTAAGGCGCTGTGTACCGGCCTCAGGTGCAAAGGTCAGACTGCTTTTTTTCACATCCTGCACCTTCTGCATGATATCGAGCGAAAACGCATCAATTCTGAGTGAAGGCAGGGAGATATTTATCTTCTTTTCCTTGCAGATATCAAGCAAAAACGTGATAAGCTCATCAAGCTCCTTATAATCGGATGAGCTTAAGGAGCTTAAAGAAATCTCCTCGTGTCCTGTATTTTTGATAAGAGCCGCTGCAACGTCCTTTAGGTGGTCAACCTTTTTCTCACGGTTTGGGCGGTAAATCATACCGGCCTGACAGAAACGGCAGCCTCTTATACAACCACGCTGTATTTCAAGCACCATTCTATCCTGCGTAGCCTTGATAAAAGGCACAACCGGTGCCTCCGGGTAAGTTGAGTTCGTCAAATCTACCTGCACCTGTTTTTTTATCTTTACAGGAATATCATCATACTTAGGCTTCATACAGCAAATTGTTCCATCCTCATTGTACTCCACCTCATACAAAGCAGGTACATAAAGGCCCTCAATCTTTGCAGCCTCATGTAAAAACTCTTCCCTTGAAAGACCATCAGCCTTTGCCTTCTTATAAAGCTCAAAGAGATTGCCGTACTGAGTCTCACCCTCTCCGATATAAAATATATCAAAGAAGTCTGCAATCGGCTCCGGATTGTAGGTACAAGGACCGCCTGCAATCACAATAGGACAGCCATCCTCTCTGTCCCTTGAACGAAGCGGAATCTGTGCGAGGTCAAGTATCTGCAAAATATTTGTGTAGCACATCTCGTACTGCAGAGTCATGGCTACAAAGTCAAAGTTCTTTATAGGCTCCTGCGACTCAAGTCCGAAAAGCGGTATATTCTCCTGCTTCATGATTTCATGCAGATCAGGCCACGGAGAATAAACTCTCTCGCACCACACATCATCCATGCGGTTGAACATATCATATAATATCTGGATTCCCAGATGTGACATACCAATCTCATAAACATCAGGAAAACACATCGCAAAACGTATATTTACCTGCGATGTGTCTTTCATTACTGAGTTGAACTCATTCCCGATATATCTAGCCGGTTTGTCTACCTTCATAAGTATCTCATCACTTAAAGCTAGTTTTCTCATATAATTTCCTCTAAATAATTATAGTGTTTTAAGGCTATCGCTGTGCCAGCTCCCCTGCTATCTCTGCCCATGTGATATTTTTCTGAGCCATAAGAATCATGCAGTGGTACATAAAGTCCGATATCTCAAACTTCAAATCATCACTGTCCGGATTTTTGGCTGCCAGAATAATCTCAGTGCACTCGTGTCCGAGCTTTTTCAATATCTCATCTATGCCCTTTTCCATGACGGCATTGGTGTACGAGTCCTCCTTTGGATTCTTCATACGGTCAACTATCACCGCATAGACTGATTCAAGCACTGTAAGTGGATTCTTCTCCACATACTCCTTTTTCACGATATTATTGAAAAAGCAGGTCCTGTTACCTGTGTGACATGCAGCTCCCACCTGCGAAACCTTCGCAAGGATAGTATCATAATCACAGTCCGCTGTCAAAGACTTTACGTACTGTAAATGTCCTGATGTAAGTCCTTTGGTCCAAAGCTCATTGCGGCTTCTGCTCCAGTAGGTCATGCGTCCGCTGTTTATCGTGACATTGAAGGCCTCCTCATTCATATAGGCAAGCATGAGCACCTGCTCATTGCGGTAATCCTGCACTATGACAGGCACCATGCCGTCAGAATTAAGCTTTAAATCAGACCATTTTAAGTCGGGAGTAAAATTATCAACAAGTATTCCTCCATCAGAAAGCTTTGTCTTTATCGCCATGATATCATTTTCAGGATCATTGATAAACTCTCCTGCAATGCCTCTTAGTGTTTCACGCTTCATGACATCAATTATTTTATCCATGTCAAACTGCGGCATATAGACCACATACGGTGTGGATGTGAGATTCTCAAGCGCATCTATTATATCTATATTCAACACCAAAAGCTCATGAAAGGTATCCTCTATCTCCTCCTGATGCTTGAAAATATAGTCTACATTGCTGATTGACAAAAGAATTTTATCCTTGCCAAACTTCTCGCTTGCCACATTTGCAAGCTCAAGGCTTGAATCCTTTGTGGCATTGAAGATGACCTGTAAACAGCCTGCATACAGCAGCTTTTTCACGTCCTCTATGCGGTTGATATTGCCTCCTGCGCACACCTTTATGTCGATATTTCTGTTTATATTTTCTATCGTATGTATGTTTTTCTCATGCTCATCATCATCAGTTGAAAGATCAAAAATAATAATCTTGTCTATGCCACTGTCATTGTAGAGCTGACACAGATTGTAGACGTCGCCCATTACTGTCATATCTGACGCTGATTTCACGGCCTGGCCGTTCTTTAAATACAGTGTAGCAACGATGTTCTTAAAACCAGTCAAATTACAAACTTCCTTTCGTGGACATCACGTCCTTTATTCTGCTATCATAGGTGCAGGCATCGTCAAGTGCCTTGGCAAATGCCTTAAACATAGCTTCTATCATATGATGATTATTTCCCGGTGTCAAAACCTTTATATGCAGGTTCATCGCAGCAGAGTAAGAAATGGCATAGAAAAACTCTCTCACCATCTCTGTATCCATATCTCCGACTCTCTCGCAGGTAAACTCACCGTCAAACTGCAGGTACGGTCTGCCTGATAAGTCAATGGCACAAAGTACAAGCACCTCATCCATCGGTAGAATAAAGCTTCCAAATCTCTTTATACCCTTCTTGTCTCCGACAGCCTGTGCTATAGCATTACCAAGCACTATGCCGCAGTCCTCTATAGTATGATGACAGTCCACATTTAAGTCACCATCGCATGTCATATCGAGGTCAAAAAAACCATGCTTTGAAAAGCCCTCCAGCATATGGTTAAAGAAACCTATGCCTGTGTCTATATTTGATTTTCCGGTTCCGTCTATATTTAAACCGACCGAAATATCAGTCTCTTTTGTTTTTCTGCTAAGCTTAGCGCATCTATCTGCCATTTCTTACTCCTTTGACTAATCCTCAAATCTAACCTTGATTGAATTTGCATGTGCCGTAAGCTTCTCACACTCTGCAAACTGCTCAATATCTGTATGTATTCTCTCAAGTGCTTCTCTTGAATATGAGATGATGCTTGACTTTTTGATAAAGTCATCTACAGATAAGGCTGAGAAGAATTTTGCTGTTCCGTTTGTAGGCAGAACATGGTTTGGTCCTGCAAAATAGTCTCCCAAAGGCTCTGATGAGTACTCTCCGATAAAGATTGCTCCTGCATTTTTGATTTTTGTCATGACTGAGAAAGGATCTCTTGTGACAATCTCCATATGCTCTGAAGCGATATCGTTTACTGCATCAATTGCCTCATCCATATCCTCTGCAACAAGTATATATCCGTAGTTTTCAAGAGATTTCTCGATGATTTCTTTTCTTGAGAGGACCTCAACAAACTTATCAACTTCCTCCGATACTTTCTTTGCAAGCTCCTCACTTGTTGTGATCAAGATAGCTGATGCCATCTCATCATGCTCGGCCTGCGAAAGTAAATCTGCTGCCACATAGCGTGGATTTGCAGTCTCATCTGCAAGCACCAAAATCTCGCTAGGTCCTGCGATTGAATCAATGCTGACATATCCAAACACAGCCTTTTTTGCAAGGGCAACAAAGATATTTCCCGGTCCAACAATCTTATCTACCTTTGGCACACTCTCTGTACCAAATGCCATTGCAGCGATAGCCTGTGCACCGCCTACCTTGTAGATTTCATCTACTCCGGCCTCGTTTGCGGCTACAAGTGTGGAAGGATATACCTTGCCGTCAGCTCCACATGGTGTACACATAACTATCTTTTCAACGCCTGCTACCTTTGCGGGAAGCACGTTCATCAGTACAGATGAAGGATAGACAGCCTTGCCGCCCGGCACATATACTCCTGCCTTTGCTATAGGTGTGACCTTCTGTCCTAAAATGATGCCGTCCTCTGTTGTAAACCATGAGTTCTGCAGCTGCTTCTCGTGATATTTTCTGATATTTACAAGAGCCTTTTTTATAACGGCAAGAAGCTTCTCATCAACCAGCTCATATGCTTCCTTTATTTCTTCCTCTGTGACACGGATATTTGATGCATCCACATCCGCTTTATCAAATTTCTTTGTGTATTCAAAAACAGCCTTATCACGGTTTTCCTTTACATTGTTTATAATCTCATTTACCGTGCTCTCATACTCTGTATAGTTGTTAGGGCTTCTCTTAAGCAGGCTCTCCAATATGTTCTTCTGTGAATCCTTAGTAAGTTTTAAAATTCTCATTACAGCCTCCGTCTAAAATCATGTATTGATATAAATTATACGCTATTTGATAACAGTCTTCAAATCACTTATGAGCTTTGTGATACGCTCATTGTCCATCTTCATGCTGACCTGGTTTACCACAACCCTCGCAGACAGCGGACAGACCTCCTCAAGCACGGTAAGTCCGTTTTCCTTAAGTGTAGTTCCGGTCTCTACTATATCACAAATCACCTCTGAAAGTCCAACAATCGGAGCAAGCTCTATTGAGCCGTTTAGCTTTATAATCTCTACCGTCTGATGCTTTTTATTGTAGAAATAATCCTTTGCGATATGAGGATACTTGGTGGCAACTCTTATCTGCTCATGATGCTGTAAAAGCTCCCTTGCGCTCTCCGGTCCGCATATGCACATGCGGCATTTTCCAAAACCTAAATCAAGCACCTCGTATATATTTCTGCCCTCCTCGAGGATGGTATCCTTTCCTACCACACCGATATCGGCAGCGCCATACTCCACGTATGTAGGCACATCAGGTCCCTTTGCCAGGAAAAATCTAAGCTTAAGCTCCTCATTTACGAAAATCAGCTTTCTGGTATCCGGATCCTTCATCTCCTCACAGGTGATGCCTATCTGCTCAAAAAGCTGCAGTGTCTTCTTTGCAAGTCTGCCCTTTCCCAGGGCAAAGGTTAAATATCTGTCATCACTCATCTTTTATTCCTCTATAAACTCAACTCTGTTTATACGGTTGTCTACCGCATATGAAGCATAGTCCTCTTTCGTTTTATTTTTGTCCTTAAGCACCATCTGTGTATTTACTCCATCTCTTCGAAGCTCCATAGAGCGCTTGATTGCCGCATGGTATGCAGCCTCCTCAAATACTATAAGTGAGGAATTCTCAATGACAGGCACATCAATATCCTGACGACTTAATGCTGCCATGAGCTGATCCACAACAATTGCAAAGCCGATTGCAGCAGCGTCCTTTCCAAAGTGTGAAAGCAGCTTGTCATAACGGCCTCCCTTTACAATAGGCTCTCCTGTACCATATGTGTAGCCCTGGAAAATAATACCTGTGTAATATGTGTAGTCACTGATAAGTCCAAGCTCATACGAAATATATTTCTCGATGCCGTATGCCTTTAAATATTCTCTAAGCTTAAGCAGAGTATCAATAGATGATAATATCTCATCATAGCCCTTCGCAAGCTTTAAAGCCTCCATAAGCTGCTCATCCTGTAAATCGAAATTGTCTAATAGTCCAAACAGCTTCCTTAGCTTGTCGTTCATCGAAAGACTGTCAACAAACTCCTCCACGCCGAAGAAATTCTTATTTGCTATGAGCTCTCTTAGGTTTTCCTCCTGCTCCCCTGACAACCCTGCTGCCTTTGTGAGACCGTAAAAGAACTGCGAATGTCCGACTGAAATCTGGAAATTCTTAAGTCCGCTCTCAAGCATCGACTCAACTGTCATCGAAAGTATCTCGGCATCTGCAGAGATAGAGCCATCACCTATCAGCTCTGCACCGCACTGTGTGCTTTCCTTGAGCCTGCCCTGATAATCCGATGAATTGATAAAAGTATTACCAAGATAACACAGCTTGACAGGCATATCGTCCTCTATATAGTACTTAGCCGCACTTCTTGCAATAGAAGGTGTGAAATCAGGACGAAGGACAAGCGTATTGCCCTCCTTGTCAAAAAACTTGTATAAATCCTTTGAAGGGGTTGTTCCGACATCGCTTCCAAAAATATTAAAAAACTCAAACGTAGGTGTCATGATATCATGATATCCGTATTTTAAAAGTGTACGGTGCAGCTTATCCTGCAAATACAGCTTTTTTTTGCATTCTCCGTTATATATGTCCCTTACTCCGTCCGGAGTGTGTAATAATTGATTTTCCATATTGTGTAAAATCTCGCTTTCATGTAGTAAAGTGTTATCGTGGTAATATGCTACCATACGATAGTAATACTGTCAAGCCCTGCAATTTAAGTCAAGCTGAAGTGCGTTCAGATACGGCACAAGTATTCCGGGCACCTCCGGGAGGAAAAATGCCGGCTCAAGCTCCTCATAGCGGAAGCTCTTTCTGCCGCCTTCTGCAGCTCTATCCCAGAATTCTGTCAGTTTTTTAAATGTGAGATAATAGTATTCGTTCCTGTGTGTGTACGATATAAGGATAAATGCAACACCATCCTGTTTTTCAAAGCATCTCATAAACTCTACCTGATGCTCATGTATATTGGCAAGGGGAAACGTGTCGGTATTACATTCTTTTGCATCAAAGCATACCGGGATTCCCTGTACAGCGCCAATATAGTCAACCGTACTCTTCTGCTCGAAATAAGCCAGTGTAATGTGTCTGGTTTCCGGCTCCATCTTTATAGGTGTAATCGGAGTGGGAATCTTTTGTATGAGCGCCAGGCCGTTCTCCCTGTATTTTTCATTTGTCTTGTTTATCATGTCCTCTAAGGTCGAGCCTCTTAAGCCTCTTGAATTCCAGGTTGCCATATCGTTTCTATCTTCCTTAATACTGTAAGCTATGCGACGTAAAGTAAATAATGACGAAATTAAAGCCCCACCCTGCTCCATATGTCAGGCAAAGCTGCCTCTATATATCTGCCATCAGGCAAAATCACATGATGCGCATGCAAAAGCTGGCTGGTCACATGATAATTTTCTTTGTAAAAAGCATTAATCCTTTTATCACCATACTTCATATCACCTATGATCGGATGGCCAATCGATGACAGATGTGCCCTGATCTGATGGCTTCTTCCTGTAATGAGATGCACCTCAAGAAGTGTTGCTTTATGGCACGAAGCACTCATCTCAATTGTCTTAAGAGGCCTGTAGGCAGTCTTTATTGGCAGTGATTCATCACTTATGGGCTCCCTGGTTATCTGCACCTTATTTACAGCCTCATCCTTTGTCAGAAAGCCCTCTATGGTCATAGGCTCATCAACCTCTCCTGCAACAAGCGCCATATAATACTTTTCTGCGGTTCTGTCCTTAAGCACCTGTGACAGGTACTGCAGTCCATGAAGCGATTTACCCATCAGAATCAGCCCCGATGTATTTCTGTCCAGGCGGTTGCACACCGATGGCTTGAAGCTCTTATATGTGTCAAAATCAAGCTTTCCCTCTTTTATCAGGTATCCGATAAGTCTTTCGTTTGCAGAAATATCAGTCTCCTTTGATTTCTGCGACAGCATATTGACTGGCTTGTTTGCGGCCAGTATGTCATCGTCCTCGTATACCACACCAAGTCCGTCTGGCTTTAGTGCCCCAAGTGCCTTAAAATCCTTCATCAGTCTGTCCTCATTGACGGAAAACTTAGCAAATGTATCATCTGACAGAAAAATCTTGATTTTGTCGTCAACTGACACAATTTCTGTGCCTGACGCTTTCTTATCATTCAGTTTTATGTTCTTCTTCCTGAGCATCTTGTAAATAAAGCCCATGGATGCATTTGGAAGTATCTTTTTAAGGTATTTGTCAAGCCTCTGGCCTGCCTCGTTTTTACCTGCTTTAAATTCTTTCATAGTCTTTATCTTGTATATCTATCTTTTCTTCTTGTGGACGTTTCTGATTGTTTTCTTTTTGTGCGCTGTGCCTGCAGTGTTACTTCCGCTTCCGTTTTTCCCTCGCTCTGTTGCATTTTTCAAGTTTTTCCTTACACCTGCATTCTTGCCGCTGCCATAGCTGCTGTTTGAATTTTTATCAGACTTAGAAGTTTTTTTGTCCCAGCCGCCATCAGTATGCATTTTCCTAGGCTTTATCAGGCACTTTTTGTCAAATCCGATTAAGTCCTCCCTGCCGGCCTTCACAAGTGCCTCGTGCACGAGATCGTAATTCTTTGGATTGCGGTACTGGATGAGTGCCCTCTGCATAGCCTTCTCATGCGGGTTAGTTGTGACATACACCGGCTTAAGTGTCGCCGGGTCAAGTCCTGTATAGTACATGCATGTAGAGATGGTAGACGGTGTCGGATAGAAATCCTGCACCTGCTCAGGCATATATCCCAGATCGCGCAGATACTCCGCAAGCTCTATCGCTTCCTTAAGCGTTGAGCCCGGGTGTGATGACATGAGATACGGCACAAGATACTGCTCCTTGCCTATTTTTTTATTCATATCCTTGTATGCCTTCACAAAGCTGTCGTACACCTCTACACTCGGTTTTCCAAGCCTGCTCAAAACAGCATTGGAGATATGCTCCGGAGCTACCTTGAGCTGTCCGCTGACATGATACTCACACAGCTCACGAAGAAACGTCTTATCTTTATCATACATCAGATAATCAAACCTGATACCTGAACGGATAAACACTTTTTTCACCTTTGGCAGTGCACGAAGCTCTCTAAGAAGCTGTATATAGTCACTATGGTCAACTATCAGGTTTTTGCACGGCTTAGGAAACAGGCACTGCTTTGTAGGACATGCACCCCTTGTGAGCTGCTTTTTACATGCCGGCTGCCTGAAATTGGCTGTAGGACCACCAACATCATGGATGTAGCCCTTAAAGTCCTTATCCTGCGTGATAAGCTTTGCCTCTTCTATGATCGACTCATGACTTCTTGTCTGGATTATCCTGCCCTGATGGAAGGTTAATGCACAGAAATTACAGCCTCCAAAGCAGCCTCTGTTGCTGATAAGAGAAAACTTCACCTCGCTTATAGCAGGCACTCCGCCTGCCTCCTCGTAGCTCGGATGATAAGTCCTCATATAAGGGAGTGCATAGACCTCATCCATCTCCTCCTGCGACAACGGCTTTTGCGGTGGATTCTGCACCACAAGCGTAGAGTTGTCATACGGCTCTATGAGCCTCTTTGCACAGAAAGGATCAGTATTGCAGTACTGTATGTAAAAGCTTCTTGCAAACTCCCTCTTGTCCTCTTTTATAACGTCATAATCCGGAAGCTCAATCGCATCATATATGATATCCCTGTCCTTTGTCTTGAACACGGTACCATCTATAAACGTGATATCCTTTACATCCATACCACTGGCAAGCGCATCCGCTATCTCGATGATGCTTCTTTCTCCCATGCCATATGAGATGAGATCCGCACCGGAATCCAGAAGAATCGAGCGCTTGACCTTATTTGACCAGTAATCATAATGTGCCATGCGCCTAAGGCTTGCCTCGATGCCACCTATTATTATAGGGATTTTTTTATAAGTATGGCGTATCAGGTTACAGTACACAACGGTCGCATAATCAGGTCTCTTTCCCATCACGCCACCCGGTGTAAATGAATCCTTTGCTCTTCTTTTCTTTGAAACCGAATAATGATTTACCATTGAGTCCATATTACCTGCCGAAACCAAAAAGCCAAGGCGCGGCACTCCGAGTATGGATATAGACTCATCATCCTTCCAGTCGGGCTGTGAAATGATGCCGACCGTATAGCCATGTGCCTGCAGCAGCCTTGCAATTATTGCATGTCCAAATGACGGATGATCCACATATGCATCACCGCAGACATACACAAAATCAAGCTGCTCAATGCCCTCATCTATCATATCCTGTTTTGAAATCGGTAAAAAACCATTACTCATATCATACCTCATAATTAAAAATTATTTTATTTGCCGGATTTTATCTGCATAAGCATATCCGTTTCAGCCTGTGTCAAAGCTCTGTAATACCCTGTTTTAAGGTCATCAGGCAGCTTAAGCGGTCCCATGGATATTCTCTTTAAATAGATTACCCTCTTACCAAGCGCCTCAAACATCCGCTTGACCTGATGGAACTTTCCTTCTGTTATCGTAAGCTCAATCTCGGATACGCTGCCGCTTTTTTTAATAACAAGCTCCGCAGGCTTTGTAGGTCTTTCCTCGCCTATATCAATGCCCTCTTTAAACCTGATGATATCATCACAAGTCACCTCACCATCAATACGTGCATAGTAAGTCTTTGCCACGTGCTTTGAAGGACTTAAGAGCTCGTGCGAAAGTGCTCCATCATTTGTGATAAGTAAAAGCCCCTCCGTGTCTATATCAAGCCTTCCGACAGGAAACAGATCATCATGCACAGCATCCGTGATATAGTCCATGACTGTATCATGCACATTATCACAGGTCGCAGAAACACAGCCTGATGGCTTATTAAACAGGTAATACTCATACCTTTGATACTTAACTATTCTGCCGTTAACTGATACCTCATCGGCATCAGTATCTACCTTTGTCTCAGGTTTTACGGCCACCGTGCCATTTATGGCTATCTGTCCGGTCTTTATAAGCTTTTTTACCTCAGAGCGTGTGCCAAGCCCCATCTCTGATAAAAATTTATCTAATCGAATCATATTGATACTTCTCTCCACATATACTGTCACATGAGTAAAAACAAACTTAAAAAATTACTGTTTATCGCTTTTATACTGCTATTTTGTATTTATTACATATTATTTCCGGCACAGGTAAGTACGTGCGCTAAAGCAGGCATAATGCTATGGTTCAACCAGATATTTCCGCTTCTATTTATATTTACGATTTTATCTAACCTGATTATCTCAACAAATGTGCTGCAAAACATTCCCCAAAAGCATATCATGCTTTTTACATACATAATAGGCATAATATTTGGATTCCCGATAGGAGCAAAGCTCACAGCAGATTTTTGTTCCAAAGGATACATAGATAAAAATCACATGGAAATACTGAGTGCACTGGCAAACCATTTCAGCCTTCCCTTTATCATTACCTATGCACTGTCCGAGCAGCTTGGCATATGCAGCCACTTCAGCATTTACCTTGTGTCACTGTATCTGCCATCTGCTATAGGAATGATAGCTATACTTTCGATTAACAAAAACAAAAGCTTAACACAAAAAATTCCGGCTCAAGGATTTAAGCTTAACATGCAAATCGTTGATGCCGGAATAATGAAAGGGTTTGAAACCCTTATAAAACTCTGTGGATATATTGTATTGTTCTCTATAGTCTCACGTATCCCACAGACAATTGCCCAAAAGGCTGACTGCAGCATGCCGCTGTCGGCAGACATAATAGGTGCCTTCTTTGAAACCACTAACGGTATCGGCATAGTCTGCGGTCTATGCATCCCACGCACCCTGTCAATAGTGCTATGCATTGCACTTCTGTCATTTGGCGGTGTATCATGCATGGTCCAGACCAAATCAATATTCCGGGATACAGGCTTTAGGCTTTACAGATACATACTGCTTAAGGCAGCCATGAGCATGCTCTCATGCCTGTTATGTATTATCCTATTTCGCATCCTCATCTGAATCGGAAATATTGGTGATTTCTATGTCATCATCAGATGTATCTGAAGCTGCCTCATTGTCAGACGACTCTGCTCCTGCAGCTTCATCGCCATTCTCTTCTGGTGGGAAAAGCTCAGCTCTGTTTGCTGCAACAACATCCTCAAACTGTTGCAGTGAACTTATAAGGCTGTCATATCTGGCCTTTGAAGTCTCAATAGAGCCTGTTAAGATGTCCTCAATGCTCTTAAGCTGGCTGTCCGTATATGCCATGGCACTCATTCTGAGATTATTTGCATCGTTTGTGGCACTGTCAAGTATCTCCTGTGCCTGCTTTGTTGCAATCTGCACTACCTCATTTGCCTGAGCATATGCCTGCTGCATAATCTGATGCTCACTGACAAGCTCATTTGTCTGAATCTGAGCCTGCGCGATTATCTGATCAGCCTTTGCCTGTGCATCAGCAAGGATAGCCTCCTTATTACTGATAATCTTCTGATATCTCTTGACCTCCTCAGGGGTCTTTGTACGAAGCTCTGAAAGAAGCTCCTCTAACTGTTCACGATTGACAAGAATCTTGTTTCTTGAAATAGGTGACGGCTTGCAGCCATCAATATAGTCTTCGATTTCTTCAATAATCTGTTCCATTTTACTGCTCATAAATACTGTCTCCTTACCTGGTAATATTGTATTTAGCATAAATTCTATCAATGAACTGTTCAGGTACGAACTTTGATATATCTCCTCCGTATGATGCAAATTCCTTGACAATTGTAGAGCTTAAATATGAATAATTGAGGCTCGAAGTGAGAAAAACCGTCTCTATTTCCGGATTCTGTACTCCGTTAGCCTGTGCAATCTGCAGCTCATACTCAAAATCTGTCACTGCACGCAATCCTCTTATTATGATTGTTGCATTGATTTCCTTCATGTAGTCAACTAAAAGTCCTTCGAAGCACCCTACCCTGACATTTGGTATGTGTGCTGTCATTTCCTTTATCATACTAACACGTTCTTCCAAAGAAAACAACGAGTTTTTTGCACTATTATTGAGTACTCCGACAACCAGCTCGTCAACTATTCTGGCTGAACGCTCTATTATATCCAGGTGTCCAAATGTCACCGGATCAAAGCTTCCCGGATAAATTCCTACCTTCATATTGTATCTCCTATGCACGCTTTATGAAAACATGCTTGTTTGTTTTATAAATTTTTTCTTTGACTATCTCATAGCCAAGCTCTGTGAGATAATCAAAATCAGTATCGTTTGAAGCCTCAACCACGATAAGTGTATCATCCTTTAATATATCGCTGTCCGAAAGTGTAATAAGCACTTCCTTTTCAAGCTCCTTATTGTATGGCGGGTCCATAAACACGATATCAAATTTGTATTTGCCCTCAAGCGTACGTACTGCCGTAACAGCATCCGTCATCATAAGCCTTGAGACCTTATCAAACTTTGTAAAATGGATATTGTCCTCAATGCATGAAGCGGCTTTTCTTGAATTCTCCACAAATACAGCATAAGCTGCACCACGGCTTAGTGCTTCAAGTCCTATCTGTCCGCTTCCCGCAAACAAATCTAAAAAATATGCTCCCGGAACATCAAACTGCATGACATTAAAAAGAGTCTCCTTCGTCTTGTCAGTAGTCGGTCTTGTATCTTTTCCCTCGATAGTCTTTAGAGGGAGGCTTCGCGCCGTTCCTGCTATTATTCTCATACTTTTCTCCCTGTTATAGTCTATTTCTGATCCTTTAAGACGTCCTTATTCTTTGCAATATAGTCAATAAGTGAAACAACTGTGAGCACAAGTGCCACATAAATGAGGATTGTTCCAAGGATATTTAACCAGCCAAGCTGTAGATTGATATTAAAAATAATAACAATAACCATAAGCATCTGGAAGGTTGTCTTAAACTTGCCCCAGTAGCTTGCTGCAATGACAATTCCATTGTCTGATGCAACGAGTCTGAAACCGCTTATGATAAACTCTCTTGCAATGATAATAAGCACAACCCATACAGGGATAAGCTTTAAATCAACAAGGCATATCATTGCCGAGCATACAAGCAGCTTGTCTGCAAGCGGATCCATAAACTTGCCGAAATTTGTAACAAGATTGTATTTTCTTGCAATTTTTCCGTCAGCCATATCGGTCAGACTTGCAATGATAAATATCGCAAGTGCTATATAATTTCCGTATCCGTCAAAAAACGGTGAAATAAGGAAAAATACAAAAAACGGAATAAGTATCACTCTTAAGATTGTAAGTTTGTTTGGTAAATTCATTTTACAAGTTCTCCTATCAAATCATATTCATACGCACCGGTCACCATAACCTTACATATATCGCCGGTCATAAGTGTCTCATCAGTGTTGATGAATATATATCCGTCAACATTCGGTGCATCTCTGTATGTACGGCCGATATATGCATTTTCATCAGCCACCTTACCCTCTATGAAAACATATAATTCTTTACCCTTTAGTGTCTCATTTTTATCAAAAATGACCTCTTCCTCAAGCTCCATGACATCTGCCCGCCAGTCAGCCTTTATATCCTCATCTATCTGATCAGGCATTGCAGCTGCTTTTGTGCCCTCCTCCGGGGAATACGTAAATGCTCCCAGACGGTCAAACTCCATATCATTTACAAACTGCATAAGCTCCTCATGATTATCCTGTGTCTCACCCGGAAAGCCGCATATAAGTGTGGTCCTTAGTGTGATATCAGGTATTCTCTCACGCAGCATTCTGATACGCTCCATGAGCTCAGCCTTTGTTGTTTTTCTGCCCATGCGCCTTAAAATATCGTCATTGCAGTGCTGGATTGGCATATCCAGATAATGGCATACCTTCTCATCCTTTATCATGGACTCTATAAGCTCATCGTATATCTCCTCGGGATAGCAGTACATAATCCTTATCCAGAACAGTCCGCTTATCTTGTTGAGCTCATCCAAAAGCTTATGAAGTGACTTCTCACCATACAAATCCACTCCGTAAAGTGTGGTCTCCTGGGCAACAAGTATAAGCTCCTTTGCTCCCTGCTCCACAAGGCTCTTCGCCTGCTCTATCAAATCCTCCATCGGCACACTTCTGTAACGGCCTCTGACAGATGGAATGACACAGTAGGTACAGTTTTTATTGCACCCCTCTGCTATCTTAAGGTAAGCGAAATGCCCTCCTGTGGTGACAATACGCTTTGTCTTTATGCTGGGAAGTCCCTCTAAGGTGTGCAGATTACTGTATCTGTGTTTTTCAAGTGTCTCATGGACAGCTTCAACTATAGTATCATATGAATTGGTGCCAAGTATGGCATCAACCTCTGGGATTTCCTTAAAAATCTCATCCTTGTATCTTTGTGCCAGACAGCCTGTCACAATAAGTGATTTGCATTTGCCTGTCTCCTTATACTGAGCCATCTCGAGAATTGTATTGATACTCTCCTCCTTTGCATCACCTATGAAGCAGCAGCTGTTTACAATAATGATATCAGCCTGCGTCTCATCATCGGTCATCTCAATGCCGTCATTTGCAAGCATACCTATCATATACTCTGAATCCACAAGGTTTTTATCGCATCCAAGCGAAATAAATAATAATTTCATAGTACCTCTCAAATGTAAGTATTTACAATTAAAGGGAAAGACAAAACAGCCTTTCCCCTCCTAGATTAAGCCTCTTCGCCTTCGTTTAAATCCTCATCATCTGAGACGATTCTGACAGCTCCCGTGTACAGCTCCTCTACAGCAATAGATAATGGCTTATTGCACTTAGGGCGTGCGATAAGTGGTTCTGCGCCATCAATAATCTGGCGTGCACGCTTTGCTGCAGCAATAACGATAGAATAACGGCTGTTTACTACCGGCTCTTCACCTATCTCTACATTGTTGTTTACTACCTTCATTAACTCTACATACGATGGATGTATCATATTATTTATCTCCTTTCGAAAAGCTTAAAAGCTCTTTTCTCATTTTATTTATAAAATCTATATTTGATGATACCAGATAATCCTGATTCTTTTTTGTGTCGTCAGAGCTGTGGATGATATCATTCACAAGCTCTACACAATCGTCAAGCTTATCATTTACCACTAAATAATCATATTTCTCTATGCCCAAAGACTCCTCATATGCTCTTGAAAGTCTCTGTGCACAGACCTCTTTTGTCTCTGTGCCTCTTCCTACAAGCCGGTCCTTAAGCTCATCTGCACTCGGCGCTGACACAAACATAAGCACCGTATCAGGAAACTGCTTCTTTATCTTTAAAGCTCCCTGGATTTCTATCTCAAGAATCACATTCTTTCCGGCGCTAAGCTGCTCATTGACATATGACTTTGGTGTGCCGTAGTAATGATCTACATACTTAGCATACTCAAGCAGTCCATCTGCCTTTATCATCTGTTCAAATTCTTCCTCTGAGATAAAAAAATACTCTCTGCCATGCTCCTCACCCGGCCTTGGACCTCTGGTCGTGGCTGATACGCTCAGTGCATAATCATCACCATGCTTTGCCATAAGCTCCTTCATGATAGTACCCTTTCCGGAACCCGAAAAGCCTGAAAAAACAACTAATTTTCCTGTGTTACTCATCACAATCTCCTAAAATTACTCAATATTTTGAATCTGTTCCCTGACCTTTTCTATATCAGTTTTAAGACTGATGCCTGTGTCAGAAATCTTAAGATCATTGGACTTTGAAAGGATGGTATTCGCCTCACGGTTCATCTCCTGTGCGAGGAAATCAAGCTTTCTTCCCACACTGCCACCGGCATTTAGTGAATCCTTCATGGAAAGGATATGGCTTTTGAGCCTGACTGTCTCCTCATCCACACAGATCTTGTCCGCAAAAATAGTGACCTCCTGGGCTATTCTTGAATCATCAAGCTGATTGTCTGCAAGCAGCTCTCTTAGCTTTTCCTCAAGACGCGCACGGTATTCGACAATAATCTGTGGCGAACGCTCCTCAATGAAATCAACATATGATACCATATTATCGAGCTTTTCGCAAAGGTCTTTTTTAAGATTTTCCCCCTCGCGCACGCGGCTTTCAACAAATGGCTCAAATGCACCGCGAAGAGCCTTCTCAAGACTGCTCCACAGCTCATCCTCATCTACAGGCTGCTCCTCCATCGCAAATACCTCCGGATATCTCGACAGCGTGCTCACTCTTATATCATTCTCCAGTCCGAATTCCTCCGCCATCTGATTCAGATACTTAAGATATTCTCCCGCGAGAGCCTTATTATACTGCAATGAGAGATTATTTTCTGTAAAATCCTCATATGTGATATAAATATCGACCTTGCCACGCTCTATGTACTCCTTAAGCAGAGTCCTTATTGCACTCTCGAAGAAATTGAGCTTTTTAGGCATCTTGATATTGACATCCAGATATCTGTGATTTACAGATTTTACCTCAACTGTAATCTTACGGCTTGCATCTGCGTACTCGTATCTGCCAAAGCCGGTCATACTTTTAATCATAATTTTTCCTTTCGCATATGCATAGATGAGTTTATTATATAACTCCTTGAGATTTTCGTCAAATATATTATAATATAAATATTCATGATTATAAATATTCAGCACCTTAGAATATTTACAGGAAATAAGGAGGAACATCATGGCTTTAGACGGAATAGTCATTTCAAATATAGTTGCAGAGCTAAACAGCACGATACTAAACTCAAAAATCAGTAAAATCGCAGAACCTGAGGCAGATGAGCTGCTTCTTACCCTAAAGGGACCAAACGGCTCGTTCAGGCTTTCGATGTCTGCAAGTGCATCGCTTCCATTCATCTACCTGACACCCACCAATAAGGTAAGCCCTCTCACTGCCCCTACATTTTGCATGGTTTTAAGAAAGCATATAGCAAACGGACGCATCACAAAGATTTACCAGCCGGGCATGGAGCGTATCATAAACTTTGAAATCGAGCACTTAAACGAGATGGGCGATCTATGCCACAAGGTGCTTATTATCGAGCTGATGGGCAAATATTCAAACATCATCTTTACCGACTCCGATGGTACGATAATAGACAGTGCCAAGCGTATTCCCGCATCCGTAAGCTCTGTACGTGAGGTACTTCCGGGCAGAGCCTACACCATCCCCGCGACACAGGAGGATAAATATAATCCGCTGACTGTAGATTCGAAGCAGTTTGTGGATATTATATCAGCAAAGCCGCTTACTGTTTCAAAGGCTATATACTCATCCTTTTCCGGCATCAGCCCACTTGTGGCAAATGAACTGGCTCACCGGGCAGGCCTTGACGCTGACGCACCGGTAGCTGCCTACTCACACGATGAGCTTTTGCACCTGGGAAGCAACTTTACATGGATGATGGAGGACATAAAAAATAATCGTTTTACGCCGAATATCGTGCGTGACGGCAATGAACCAAAGGAATTTTCTTCAATAGAGCTGACTCAGTATAGCGATTTAACGGTCACAAAATATGAATCTATATCAGAGGTTTTAGAGCTTTACTACTCTGAGAGAAACACCTATACACGTATACGCCAGAAGTCAGCCGACCTGAGAAAACACGTAAATACCCTCCTGGAGCGAAACCAGAAGAAATATTCCTTACAGATGAAGCAGCTTAAGGACTCCGAAAAACGCGAAAAGTACAAGGTGTACGGCGAGCTTATCAACGCATTCGGCTACGGACTTACACCGGACGACAAGTTTCTTGAAGCTGCAAACTATTATGATGACAACAAAATCATCAAAATCCCTATCGACAACACAAAAACTCCTGCCGAGAACGCGCAGAAATACTTTGACAAATACGGAAAGATGAAACGTACTGCCGAAGCATTGAACGAGCTGATTCTTGAAACAAAAAGTCAGATAGACCATCTCGAATCAATCCAGAATTCACTGGATATCGCTTTAAGCGCTGACGACCTCGTCCAGATAAAGGATGAGCTGATAGAATACGGTTTTATCAAAAAAGGAAAGGGTTCAAAGAAACAGAAGGTAAAGAGCAAACCCTTCCACTATATCTCATCGGACGGCTTTGATATGTACGTTGGCAAAAACAACTACCAGAACGATGAGCTCACATTCAAGCTGGCAACCGGAAACGACTGGTGGTTCCACGCCAAGGGCATGCCCGGCTCACATGTCATTGTAAAAGCCGAAAACAAAGAGCTGCCGGACAGCACCTTTGAGGAGGCCGGCAAGCTCGCAGGCTACTACTCAAAGGGCAAAAATGCCGACAAGGTAGAGATAGACTATCTACAAAAGAAAAATGTCAAAAAGCCAAACGGTGCCGCAGCCGGCTTTGTCGTGTATTACACAAACTATTCTCTCACGATTCACCCGGATATATCCGGTATCAGGCAGATTGAGTAAGCAGATTATACTTATTTCATAACAATTTCATAACCATTCCAAAACGCTTAAAGCAAAAAGCTGATATACACATGCATAGTCCTGCATGCTATATCAGCTTTTATTTTAGCCATTTAATCTCATCACAGATTCATCCTCTTTAATTGTTCTTTTGCAAATTCATCCATTTTCTTTTTCAGTATTCTGTTTTCCGGTGTACAAAGCGCCGGGTCTGCTTCAAGCACCTCATCCACCATCTCAGATGCTTCCTTTAGCACATCGCTGTCCTGATACACATCCGCAAGAGCAAACGCAAGATCTCCACTCTGCCTGATTCCAAAGAAATCCCCGGGACCTCTGAGCTTTAAATCCTCACTTGCTATAAAAAAGCCATCATTTGATTTATTTAGTATCTCCAGACGTTTTTTTGATTTCTTTGAATTTGACGAATTGATGAAAATGCAATACGACTGTGCATCCCCCCTGCCTACACGGCCTCTTAGCTGATGAAGCTGTGCAAGTCCAAACCTGTCTGCATTTTCTATCATCATGACAGTTGCATTGGGCACATTTACACCAACCTCCACGACTGTTGTGGACACAAGCACCTGCGACTCATTATTTGCAAAGCGCTGCATCACCTCATCCTTTGCCTTGCTCTTCATCCTGCCGTTAAGCACATCTACAGTGATATCCTTTGGCAGTGCCGCTTTAAGCACCTTTGCATAGTCTATGACATTTTCCCCTTCCGAGTTTTCGGTTTCCTCCACAAGAGGGCATATAACATACGCCTGATGGCCGGCTCTCACCTGCTCAGCAATAAAGCTGTAGGCCTTTGGCCTGAATGCCGTGCCAACCACACAGTTCTTGATCGGAAGCCTCTTTGCCGGCACCTCATTTATGACAGAGATATCCATATCACCGTATATGATTATTGCTAAAGTACGCGGTATCGGAGTGGCACTCATTACAAGTATATGTGGCTTTCTTCCCTTATCCGAGAAGCTCTCCCTCTGCTTCACGCCAAATCTGTGCTGCTCATCTGTGATAACAAGCGACAGATTGGAAAAATCCGCTTTCTCCTGTATGAGCGCATGAGTGCCTATAATAAGCGCATTTTTCTCGTTTTCAAGGCACGCATAGGCTTCTCTTTTCTGCTTTGCCGTCATGGAGCCGGTAAGAAGCACAACAGGACTGTCAAGTCCAAACTGACCAACCAGTGAGCAAAACGTCTCATAATGCTGGTTTGCAAGCACCTCCGTCGGAGCCATAATAGCAGACTGATAGCCACATTTTGACGCCCACGCCATAAGAAGAAAAGCAACAATCGTCTTTCCTGAGCCCACATCACCCTGAATAAGCCTCTGCATCACATAAGGGCTTTTAATATCCTGCTTTATCTCATCTATCGTCTTCTTCTGCGCGCCTGTCAGCTCATACGGAAGCTTATCAATCAGTCCGTCTATAAAAGCATCATCCGTAAACTCAAACTCATTTTTGTCCTTCTGCTGCTTTTTATTCTGATACCGCATGCCCATGATAAAGAGAAAAAACTCATCAAATACAAGCCGTCTTCTTGCCTCCACAAGAGCGCCAAAGTCATCAGGGAAATGAATCTGCTTCATGGCATAATTATACTCGCAAAAGCCGTATCTGTGCCTTATATCCTTAGGCAGGTAATCTGACAGCAGTGTATCATGTGACAGAGTCTCCTTTATCGTCTTCACTATCAGATTGTTTGTCACACCGCTTGTCACGGAATACACAGGCTGCAGTGTATCGCGTATAGCCTCGTACTTTTGCACCTCATACACCACAGGCTGCTCCATGACATATCTGCCGCCCTTTGGCTTAATATGTCCGTAAAATATAAGATGTCTCCCCTGCACAAGCTGTGCCTTAAGGTATGGCATACGGTACCATACCAGCTGTATCATATGCCCGGGCGAGCCGATATCCTGCAATGTAATCTGCATTCTCGCTGTATTTTTCACTACAGGTGCCTTTTTAATCACAGCATGGATGGCATAGGTGCTGCTCTCATTTACATTATTCAGTTCATCAATATCCGTTATTTCCGGAAACTTTACATAATCCCGGGGAAAATGAAGGAGTATATCACCAACGGTGTATACTCCCATTTTAGCAAATGCTTTTTGTGTTTTTTCCCCGATTCCCTTAACCGCGGTAATCGGTGAAGCTATATCCATATTTGCTCCTAAATATAATAAATATCATTTATATTCTTTAAAAGTCTTTACTCTACAGAAATAACATAATAGTAGATTGGCTGTCCGCCATCGTTGACCTCAACCTCTACATCAGGATATTTCTCTTCGATTGCTGCCGCAAGCTCATTAGCTGAGTCCTCATCAGAATCACTTCCGAAATAGATGCTGACAATCGCTGAATCCTCATCTACCATGGCATCTACCATCTCAAGTGTGGTAGCCTTTAAGTCTGTTCCAACAGAAAGGATGCTCTTGTCTCCGATTCCCATGAAGTCGTTCTGCTTGATGGTTTTTCCGTCAATCTCAGTATCACGGACTGCATATGTCACCTGTCCTGTCTTGACATTTTCTATCTCAGCCATCATCTGCTCTTTATTCTCCTCGGCACTGTGGTCAGGTATATAATTTACAAGCGCTGTGATACCCTGTGGGATAGTCTTTGTAGGGATAACAATAATCTGTTTATCCTCAACAAGGTCTACTGCCTGGTTTGCAGCCATGATGATATTCTTGTTGTTTGGCAGGATAAATACTGTCTTTGCATTTACATGCTCGATAGCGTTGAGCATATCCTCTGTGCTAGGGTTCATGGTCTGACCACCCTCTATGAGATAGTCCACTCCAAGGCCTCTAAACACTTCATTCATGCCTTCTCCGATTGAAACAGATACAAAGCCCATTTCCTTTGCAGGCATGTTATTTGTCTTTTCATCAGCCTGAGCAGCTTCATAAGCCTCTTCCTCAGCCTTCTGCTGTGCTGCAAGCTTCTGTGAATCCTTGATGAGCTTTTCCTGATGCTCCTCACGCATATTGTCGATCTTTATCTTGCTGAGTGAGCCGAAGGTAAGTGCCTTCTGCAGTGCAAGTCCAGGGTCGTTTGTATGTACGTGAGTCTTTACGATCTCATCGTCAGCTACAACGACTATAGAGTCACCGATTGACTCGAGGAATGCCTTGTATGCGTGCTCCTCATTGTCTGACATTGGCGCATTGAGTACAATAATAAACTCTGTGCAGTAACCAAACTTAATCTCTGCCTCTGTCTCAGCCGAAATCTTTGCAGGAGCTGCTCCTGTTGGTGCGCCTTCTATTGTATAGTCAATCTCCTTGCCGATAAGAGCATCATATGCTCCCTTTAATACCTGAACAAGTCCCTGTCCGCCTGAATCAACAACACCTGCCTGCTTTAATACTGGAAGCATCTCCGGTGTCTGGTCAAGCACATACTCAGCCTGCTTTATAACCTCTTCAACAAATGTGACAACATCCTCTGTTTCGTCTGACAGCTCCAGAGCCTTTTCTGCTGCGCCCTTTGCCACTGTAAGGATAGTTCCCTCCTTTGGCTTCATAACTGCCTTGTAAGCTGTCTCAACCGCCTTCTGGCATGCCTCACAAAGAATAGTGACATCTATCTCATCGTATTCCTTTATAACCTTGCAGAAGCCTCTGAAAAGCTGTGATAAGATAACACCCGAGTTTCCTCTGGCACCTCTTAAAGATCCTGATGAAATAGCCTTTGCAAGCTCTGCCATGGTAGGCTCTGTGAGCGAGCTGACCTCCTTGGCCGCAGACATGATTGTCATTGTCATATTTGTTCCGGTATCGCCATCCGGTACCGGGAATACATTCAGCTCATTTATCCAGTCTTTCTTTGAATCAAGATTCTTGGCTCCCGCAAGAAACATCCTTGCAAGGAGCTTTGAATTAATGCTTGTGATCTCCACTTTTTGTAGTCCTCCTTAATCAATTACCCTTACGCCCTCAACGTAAATATTGATCTTTGCAATTTTCATTCCTGTAAATGACTCAACCTTGTACTTAACCGTCTCGATAAGATTGTCCGAAACAGTGCCGATTGAAATACCATACGCTACTATTACATGGAAATCAATCGTAATTTCGTTGTTCTCATCTACCTTTACATTTATTCCATGGTTCAGGTAATCTCTCTTTAAAAGCTTTACAAGACCATCCTTCATGTTGACCGCTGCCATGCCTACTATTCCAAAGCACTCTACAGCTACAGAGCCTGCATAGGTTGCAATAACATCTGTATCAATTAAAATTTGTCCATATTGGGTATCCATCTGTCCCTTCATAATATATACCTCCATCATATTGTGACGTAGCTAATGTTATTATACCTTTTTTTTCACAAAAAGCAAATATTTTTATATTTTATCCTTGCATTCTTTATTTTAATCTGATAGAATACATTTGTTGTGAGCTTAAGAGTATGGTAAGCTTAGTGAAATGCAAGGAGGTGCAATATCATGGCAAAATGTGCAATTTGTGAAAAAGGTGTTCATTATGGAAATAATGTCAGCCATTCTCATAGAAGATCAAATCATGTTTGGAAGTCAAACATTAAGAAGGTTTCTTGCAAGGTCAATGGAGTTCCACAGAAGTTATATGTATGTACTTCATGTTTAAGATCTGACAAAGTTGAGAGAGCTTAGTCTTTATTTTTGAATCTTTTGAATTTTAAAGGACATCCGTTAGGATGTCCTTTTTATTTGCTCTCATATATGATATTAATCCTGCTTATCGTCCTCTTTATCATCTACCTTTACATCGTCGAGATTAAGGTCATCATTTTTTCCCTTTGAGAAGCGGCTTACAATGTCCGGCACCATATCAAGTATCTTGGTCATGCCGTCCTGATTCTTTACATTGACAAGCTTTGTCTGTCCATTCTGGATAACAAGCACTGCACTTGGCTGAATCTTTCCGCCCATACCGCCGGCTCCGTTATTTTTCTTTTCTGCCGAAAATGCTCCTGCTGCCACTCCAAACGACACATCCACAAGCGGAAGTATGATTGTATCCCCTATATGAATCGCATCACCAACCACCGTCTTTGTAGTGATAAAGCTGTCCATCCCCTTGAAAAGTGACTCTACTGTGTTATTGAAACTATTATCTGCCATAATATCTTCCTCCTATCTGCTTATCCTATTATATAATCTGCGGCAGTTTTTATCAAATAAAATTCTAAGTGTTGCCGCTAAAATACTTATTACTATCACATGCCCCTTTATATCAAAGCTGCCCTTTGCATACGGCTTTTCACTCTCGAAATCAGGTGTAATCCGCCATCTGTTTGTATAGCCGACAGGAAAGCATGCTAAAATTCCCAATGAAATACCTGTTGTATCAGGCGAGCCGGTTGAATAAACCATTGTAAGCTTAAGCCTCTTTGGGCATATTCTTTTAAGAATGATAAAAAGCTCTTTTTTCAGATGTAAAAAAGCGGCTTTATTTCTCTCATCACTGTATTCTCTTTTTAGCTTATAGATACAGTTTTTTATTTTATCTGACTTATCTTTAAATTGCTTTTTATGTGACTTTTTGTGTGGCTTTTTATACGTTTTTTTATGAGTGGGCTTTGTTTGTTGTTTTATATGCTGATTCTCATCAGTTACTGACCTGTACTCATTATGCGTACATGCTGTGCATTCATCCTCTGCATGTTCATCTGTGATGTGTTCTGACTCATCTGCCGGTATTTTATGCTCATCTCCGGTGTTTTCACTGACTTTATCTTCTGTTTCAGTTTTAGCTGCATCATCCATTACATCATCATTAAAAGCCTCATAATTGTCAAACAGCTTCTTCTTCACAAAGACAAGTCTTATATATCCGTCAGTTTCATCCGCATACTCTATATGCAGTGCAAACAAATGAAAAAGCCACGACGCATGCGCTTTTGCTCTTATGTCTGTATTGTCAAAGCTTCCGACAGCCCTGTACTTGACCGGCACAAACAGTACGCAAAGCAGCGCTGTAAGTATAAGAGCAAGCACTACAAGGAGTATGATGCCTATGACCTTTAAAATCGTAAATATCATATATCTAATTCCTCCGTCTGCTCTTTAAATAGCTCTTCACATCAGTTTTACCTGTATTTTCGTATGTCTCCTTAACAATATCACAGGCCAGCAAAAGTGCCTCATCATAATTACCCGCTACTGCGATTATGTGCAGATTCTTCTTAGGATATCCCTTTTGCAGCAATTCTCTTGTCGGAATGATATCCAAAAGATTTTCCTCATTTGACGGAAACGTGATGATGTATGTGTGAAGCATGCCGGCATTATGCTCTATCTTCCACTTGATTTTCTTTATCTTTCCGGTAACAGACTCTCCTACAAATAAATCCTCATACCATTTCATTCCAAAACCTCAAAAAGCAGTTTTTAAAACTGCTTTTTAATAATACTAATAATACTTGTGTGTCCCCCATAAGTTACTTTTCTTTAAATCCAGGTACTCATTATAAGCCTTCTCAAGTATCTGCTTCTCATTTGCAAACTTGAGCAGATGATATGCCTCGTGATACTTGTAAAACCCTGAATCCATGAAATACTCTTCTCTTTGCGGTTTACTATAATAACTTTCGCCCATCATAAGATACCAGTGTACATCCTTTTCCACTGTATCATGTGGCACGGTAAAAGAATAGTGGCTCTTACCCACGTATTGGATTATCGTTGCACTGGCACCAGTCTCCTCTTTCACTTCACGGATTGCAGTGTCCTTGTACTCTTCATCAGATTCCACAGTTCCCTTGGGCAGTACCCACCCCTCGTACCTGTTCCTGTAGTTCTTGTATAAGAGTAATATTTTGCCACGAAAGATTACCACACCGCCACAGCTCGTTGCTTCTATCATTGCCATTCCTCCAAGTGTGGTTTAAACGCTATCTGTCAGTTCAAGCGAAATATGAACGATAACGTCTGTCATTACACTTAAGTATAACCTACTTCTAAAAAAAGTGCAACAAGCCTATTCATTGAAATATTTATCAAATACCTTTTTTGCCACCGGCACCGCATATGTGCTTCCGGCACCCGAATCCTCCACAACTACTGCGATTGCCAGATCATTGTAGCCATCCTTTTTTCCATAACCCACAAACCAGGCATTGGTCTGGTCTGTAGAATCTGATACCTGGGCAGTTCCGGTCTTTCCAAAGGCCTCATAGCTCTGATTGCTTAGCTTTGCGCCTGTTCCATCAGATACCACTGCTGCCATAAGATTCTGGAGAAAAGCTGCCTGATCCTTTGACATAATCTGCTTGTATGAAGCCGGTTTATTCTGCTCCACAAGCGCCCCGCTCGCATTTTCCGTATGGTCTACCAGATATGGTCTCATCAGATTTCCATCATTGCAGATTGCACCGGCAATCATGCACATGTGAAGCGGTGAAACAAGCGTGTTTCCCTGTCCTATCGTGGTCTGCATGGTCAGAGCTGACGAAGCATTGTTATCCAGTGCAAATTTACTCTTTTTTGAATCAAAGGCTATAGGCAGATTCTTGTTGAAAAGCATATCGTCACACAAGGTATTAAGCTTATTGTTATCCACCAAAAGACCTATATTGGAAAATGACGAGTTGCACGACTTGGCAAACGACTTTGTTAAGTCCTCCTGTCCGTGTGATTTATTGCCGGCACAGTGGATTGTAAAGCCGTCCTTTGTAATACTGCCGTCACAATCAAAGCTATAGTCGTTGTATGTAGACGGATTTTCGTTATAATACTCAAGTGCTGTAAAAATCTTAAACACTGAGCCCGGAGCATACTGTCCCTGTGTTGCCCTGTTGTAAAGAGAAGTGCTGCCCTCACCGTTTACGCTCTCCCAGTCACTTGCGATGGTATTTGGGTCATAATCAGGCTTTGACACCATAACTGCAATCTTTCCTGTCTTCGGCTCAATTGCAATGACAGCACCTTCATAGTCGTCAAGTGCATTGTATGCAGCCGCCTGTGCTTCGTAATCCAGTGTGGTTATGACATTATCACCGGTATTTTTCTTACCGCTTATATCATTTACTATCTGGTCAAGGAAAAACTCATGGGAGCGAAGCAATGAGAAATTTTCCTGCTTTTCAAGCCCGGCCTTACCATTTACGGCAAAGCCCGCTACATGCGCAAACAATCTGCCGTCAGGGTATTCCCTTGTCTCAGATGCATCCGAGCTGACATTTGTCCGTGCTATGACATGTCCATCCTTAGTCTGTATCTCGCCCCTCACTACATTCTTAGAGAAAAGATCCTGCAGCGAATTGTATGGGCTGTTGATGAATTCGTCGCTTTTTACAAATTGGAAATATAAGAAATAACCTATCAATCCAACAAAAACTATAAGGAAAAAATATGTAACAACCGCATACTCTCTATTTCTGTGTCTTCGTGCTGTTTTTGCCGCCTGCTGCCGGTTTTCTCCTTCTCTGTTGACTTCCCTGCGCCCCCGGCTCTTTAGCTGTCTGCTTTTGTCTGTTTTTTGTCTCATGGTCCTTTCGTCTCTTGTCATCTATTTTTCTCCTTTTTTCAGGGGATGCCTGCATAATATACATGCCCTGTATCATTCCAAAAATAATCATCGTAGATAGAAGCGAGCTGCCACCGTAGCTCACAAGCGGCAGCGTCACACCGGTCATCGGTATAAACTTGGTTGAGCCGCCGACAGTTAAAAGCACCTGAAGCGCATACACACTGCCAAGTCCCAGCGCCACATACTTGTAAAATGCATCCTTCATCTGCATGGAAAGATTAAATATCATAAGAAAGCAGCTGACACAAACCATAATGAGGCAGACAGCAAATATACCGCCCATCTCCTCTGAGATAGCCGCTATGATAAAGTCTTTAGACACAATAGGTATCTTATTTGGCAGACCCTGCCCCAGTCCAAAGCCAAACAGTCCGCCTGTACCTATGGCAAAGAGCGACTGGCACACCTGATAGCCGGCCTTGTCTATGACAGAAAGAGGATCAAGCCATGCAACAATTCTGTTCTTCACATGTGAAAACAGATGATAGCCTGCGTACATTCCAAGCCCCACAAACGCGAGTCCTCCGGCAAAAATATAAAACTTTTTTGTCGCAACATAAATCATGACCAGATATGTAAAGAAATACAAAAGCGCTCCACCGAGGTCGTTTGATGCAACAAGTATCAGCACAAACACTGCTGATACGCCGCTTGTTATGGCAAGCTGCTTTAAATCAGTTGATTTATACAGCATGGATGCTATAAAAAACACAAAAAGTATCTTTACAAACTCAGATGGCTGAATTGAAACAGGACCAAATGTCAAAGAAAGCTTTGCTCCTCTGCTCGCCACTCCTACCACAAGCACTGACAAAAGACCAAGTATTCCCACACCGGCATATGTCCATGTCAGTTTTCGAAACATCGTGCCTTTTTGCATGATAAGCGGTATTAAAAACGCAAATATCGTTCCGGCAAGTACAAAAACAAACTGCCTTAATGCCTTGTCAAACGAAATTCTCGTTAAAATAATCATGCTTATGCAAAGCATCATCACCATGTTGTTGAGCACAAGCTCTGAGGCATTCTTATAAAACTTATGATAAATCAAATAAATTGATTCAAAAAGCACAAGCTGTGCTATATAAAAGCCTATTATCTTTGTATCCATTGTCGTGACAAAGAGCACCAAAAAACCATCTAAATGAATCAGAAACATATAAAATCTCTGCAGATTATATATATGCCTCTGCTTTTTCGGCTTGTCGGGATACTTGAATAAATGAAAGCATAAAAAAGTATATATGAGAAAAAGTATTATCATAATATACTTGGAAAGCTGTACTATCAGATGTACCATGTTATTCTACTCCTCTTTTGTAATGTCCGTTTGTATATTCAGCTACCTTATCATCCATAACCGCCTTAATCTGCTTTGGAGTCTCGATTGTAAAGCTGTATCTAAAACTTCTGATACCTGCCTCCTTAAGCTTACCTATATTCTTTGTGAGCATGGTAGGCAGTGAATTATATATTGTATTATAGCACTCCTTACAGTTGTTACAAACTGCAAAGGATTTATTGTATCTGTCCTTTAAATATATAAGCTTTTGCTTTTTATCACAGCCCTTTGTGTTTTTGTGCACACAATTGGCGGTGGTCATAAGCGGATAATATCCATAGACTATCATCTGCGAGCCTATATTGTTTCTATGCATAATCTCCTTTGAATTGAGTTCAAGCGGCACTGTGTCACCACTTACTCCGTGCTCAAAAAAAGCACTCTTTGAAACATCATTAAAGGTATACATATTGTGGTCCAAAATAATTTTTTTATCTGTAAACAAATTTTCTGTCAGATAAAGCTCCTCATAGTTTTTCACAACAAAGCCCTCGAAGCTTACCTTATCAAGCTCTTTTGCGATAGATACAAAATAATCCGATGAATCAGCCCTGAATATCGTAGGCAGCATGAGATACACTTTTTTATTTCGCTTTGTAAGGCTTTTCACATCATCTGCAAACTGCTGTATCAGAGTCTTCCTGTCATACATGTCAAAATCCAGATAAAATACATCAAAGCATTCATAGCCAATAAGTGTATCAAGCTGCGCGCGTGTCATACACGAGCATATGGTGGTGTAATCATTTATAGCTTCATCATGTGCTGCATCACTTTTTACGACATGCTCAGGGAGTGCTGTAAGTCTTGACATATCAGCGTATCGTGCATCATTCCTGTAATACTTTTTCAACAGCTTATCACAAAGCCCTGAAATTGCATCACGCCGCAGCTTGTTTAGTGCTCCGTTTGGCACAAAGACGTTTTCTCCGATTTGAGCTTTAATATGTGAAAACTCAAAGTCTGTATCACCGGTTTTGTTTATCCTGTCTATAGCGGCCTTTTTATCAAGCGGTGCCTTAAGTGCGGCGCTGACAGGTTCTATTGAAGCTTTGTATGTCACATCACCTCTTTTTACAGTGAGGCTTCCGGGCTCGCCTTCTCTTAAAACAAGCTCTCCCTCTATCGAAAGCTTTCTTTTTTCAGGCGAAGGCTCTGCAGCATTTGAAACGAAATTAGGCTTCACATAAGTCACCATATCAGAGCCATTGTGGTCGAAATAATACCTGTCTGTGAAACCACAGCGGTTTCCAAGTGCCTTTATCCTGTCATAATCAGCATCGGTAACAGGCTTCATACTGTCGATATAGCTTCTGTAGTATTTTACCACTCCGCATGCATACTCAAGCTGCTTCATACGTCCCTCAATCTTGAGCGAATAAACACCTGCATCATGCAGCTTGTCAAGAGCCTTTATACCACACATATCCTTAAGGCTTAAAATGTATTCATCCTTTTTGCCCTCCACAGTATACGGCAGTCTGCACGGCTGTGCACAGCGGCCTCTGTTTCCGCTTCTACCACCTAAAATACTGCTGAAAAGGCACTGTCCTGAATACGAATAGCACAATGCTCCGTGCACAAAGGCTTCAAGCTCCATGCCGGTTTCCTCATGTATGCGCTTCATCTCGGCAAGAGAAACCTCCCTTGCCATGACCACACGCGTCACTCCAAACTGTGAAAGAAAACGCACTCCGTCTGCTCCCGTTACCGTCATCTGTGTACTCGTATGTATCTCCATTGACGGAAAATACTCATGGATAGCCTTCACCACTCCAATATCCTGCACTATCACTGCATCAAGTCCTCTTTTGTAGTATGGAAGCAGGTAGTCGTAGAGCTTTGAAAACTCACTGTTTTTAATCAACGTATTGACCGTCAGATACACCTTTACTCCTCGTAAATGCGCAAAATCAATTGCCTCTAAAAGCTCCTCTTCTGTGAAATTATTGGCATATGCCCTGGCTCCAAACATGCTTCCGCCCACATACACAGCATCGGCGCCGCTTTCTATCACACCCTTAAGTATCTCAAGGCTTCCTGCCGGTGCAAGCAGTTCAAAATCTTTATTTCTCATATATTTCCTCATATAGATGCTCATTTGATATCATATAAACCTGCAATAAAATAGGGAACAGTGTACGATAACTGTTCCCCTTTTATTGCTATTTATCGCTACTGTCATTTGCCCCATTGGAAGCATGTGCAGATTTTTTAACAGGCTTTTTTCCATCAAGAAGTGACTCCTCAAGAGTTGCCTCAAGTCTCGCCTTGTTGAGTAAAAGCTCCTTGTTTTGTGCCTCAAGCTCCTTCATGCTCGCCTCAGCATTCTCGGTCTTTACCTGATTGGAAATTAAATCATGCTTTAAATCGTATATTTCCTTATCCTTATTCTCTATATCACCCTCGAGCTTTTCGACAAGTGCCTTTGCCTTGAAATAATCATCCGCAATATTGAGCTCGATAAGTGTGCTCTTCATATTGCCCGGAAGATGCTTATACTCATCCATATCATCAAACTCTGCAATCTTGTTGTTGATGTATGCCGCAACCTTCTGTAAGTATTCCTCATTCTCATATCCTGACAGTGTGTAAACCTTTCCGTCTATTACCACCTCGGCATTTGTTTTTGCAGACATTTAATCATCCTCCGTTTTCACATTTATTCAAACCAGCTATATTAGTATTAATATTACTATTACTATCAATTTCAATATCAAATACTTAATTATTATATGCCTTATAGATATAAATTGCAACTTTAAGCCCTTTTTCTCTCAAAATGCTCAAAGGCTAGTTCTGTCGCCACTCGCCCCTTTGGTGTGCGGTTTATAAAGCCGTTCTTCACCAGATACGGCTCGTAAACATCCTCAATGGTTCCGGCATCCTCACCTATTGCCGCTGCAAGCGTATCAAGGCCCACCGGTCCTCCCGCAAACTTGTCAATGATAGTGAGAAGTATATTCCTGTCATTCAAATCCAGTCCGTACTTGTCCACCTCCAAAAGGTCCAGCGCAAAGCTTGCCACATCATAGGTGATTTTGCCGTCATACTTGACCTGCGCAAAATCCCTGACACGCTTTAGCAGTCTGTTTGCAAGTCTTGGGGTACCTCTTGAACGACGCGCCATCTCGTAGGCTCCCTTGTCATCTATCTCAACTCCAAGCACCTTTGCGGAATTGACGATAATATGCTTTAGCTCATCGACAGTGTAAAACTCCATGTGATTTACCACACCAAACCTGTCGCGTAAAGGTGCCGAAAGCATGCCCGCCCTCGTTGTTGCCCCTACAAGTGTGAATTTTGGCAGGTTGAATCTGATTGACTTTGCAGACTCGCCCTTTCCAATCATGATATCAATGGCGTAATCCTCCATAGCAGGATAGAGCACCTCCTCCACCTGACGGTTTAATCTGTGAATCTCATCGACAAACAGTATATCGCCCTCCGAAAGTCCGTTGAGTATGGCTGCCATCTCTCCCGGCTTACCTATTGCAGGACCGGAGGTCACCTTTATCTTTGTACCCATCTCATTTGCAATGATTCCAGCAAGTGTTGTCTTTCCAAGCCCCGGAGGCCCGTAAAACAGCACATGATCGAGCGCCTCGCCCCTTGATTTTGCAGCTTCAATATATATTTTTAAATTGTCCTTTATCTTCTGCTGACCGATATAGTCATCAAAATACATAGGACGCAGGGATTTCTCTATCTTTATATCCTCTTCCTGCAATTGTGTGGAAATTACTCTTTTCACGTTTCGTTCCCCGTTTCTGTTTTAAGCTTACAGCTTGTCCAATCAGCCCATATTTTTGAGCGCAAGCTTCAGCACATCCTCTACATCCATATCCTCTGTGATATCAACCTTGGACACTGCCTTAAGACTCTCAGTAGATGAGTATCCAAGTGCATTGAGCGCCATGACAGCATCATTTTTCACAGTGCTGTTCATGGATACAGCAGCACCGGAAGTCTGATTCTCAAGCTTCTTTTCAAATGCATCCTCAAGCGACAGCTTGTCCTTTAAATCAAGTATCACTCTCTGAGCCGTCTTTGCACCTATTCCCGGTGCCTTTGATATAGCCTTTGAGTCGCCCGATAAAATTGCAAAGCGCAAATCATCGGCAGGCAGAGTTGACAAAATCGCAAGACCGCCCTTTGGTCCGATTCCGCTGACTGTAATTAGCAGCTTAAAGATTTCAAGATCATCCTTGCTCAAAAAGCCGTAAAGTATCATGGCATCCTCCCTGACACACAGGTAGGTGTAAATTTTTACATCCTCTCCCTCGTCAGGCAGCATATCAAAATACTGCGTCGGTATGTAAATGAGATAGCCTACGCCTGCTGCCTCCACTACAATGCTGTCTATATTTTTTTCTGCAAGCTCTCCTTTTATATATGCATACATTGAATCCATTTGTTACTGTTTCGTCTGTAGCCTGACACACAGGCATAAAAACAGCAGCATCTCCTTTTGTTATTAAATATACGTAGATTACAGCCCATTAAAACTATACATGAAAGCTGTCAGAAATCCTCAAAAGCACCTGTGAAGCTACTGTTCCAATCACAAGTCCCGTGATGCATCCTGCCACAAGAAGCACCGGAATATAATACACTACGCTGTAGGTTGACAAAACTATAGCCGCAACTATTATCTGTCCTATATTGTGACACACTCCACCGACCAGGCTTATTGATACCGAGCTGAATTTATCTGATTTCTTAAGCAGGTACATAACGATAAAGCTTAGTATACAGCCTGCCAGTGAATATATGATGCTGAACGCATTTCCAAACATAAAGCCTGAAAGCACCGCGCGAAATACACATAGCAGAAACGTCTCCATGGGTGCTGCTATATAAAGCATGATTACTGTCACTATATTTGTAAGCCCAAGCTTCACTCCCGGTATGCCTACCGCAAACGGTATAAGTGACTCAACATAGCTTAGCACCAGTGCCAGTGCCATAAGCATACCAAGATATGCAATCTTTCTGGTTTTCATTTATCTCATTCTTTCTATAAAAATGTTCGGGTATCACTTGGATATCGAATCTATATCTGATTTCGTGTCGCTTTTTACCGTCACAACAACCTTATTCGGCAGACAGATAATCGACTCTCCCTCCTTTGATATCGCCTTCTGCTTCACACACAGATGATCCGGACAGTCGGCAGAGGTCATATCCGCCACACCGCCCTTTATGACAAGGGTGTTAGTAACATCGCCATCGCCGTTTTTTATCTCAATTGTATCATCCTTTGAAAGCGGATATGTGCCATAGGCCCTTCCATCGATAGTCACCTCGACACATGCATCGCTATCCGTATCCTGCCCCTTTAAATATACAAGCTTCCATACAAGAAGCAGAGCGACAGAGATAATTACAATAACCGATATCAGGATTATATCATTTCTGCCAAAACGCTTACGCATCCTCTTTTATCTCTCCCATATAGTAAAAGCCTCTGCACTCATCAAGCTTCACATTATAAATATTTCCAATCATATCCTCGGTACCCGGAAAATGTACGATTGAATTATTGTCCATACGTCCGGTCACATAGCCATCCTTCTGGTCATCCATCTCCTCTGCAAGTACCGGCACCACTTTGCCCTCATAGCATTTTGCCTTTTCTGATGAGATAGTCTGAACCTCCTTTAAGAGCCTGTCAAACCTGTCCTTAACCACATCATCCGGCACCTGATTCTCCATGGTAGCTGCGCGTGTGCCTGTTCTCTTTGAGTAAATAAATGTAAAAGCACTGTCATATCTGACCTGCTTGACAACATCCATTGTCTCAAGGAAATCCTCCTCAGTCTCTCCCGGGAAGCCCACAATGATATCAGTTGTGATTGCAATATCAGGAATCTGCTCACGAAGTCTCTTTACCTCGTCGAGATATTTTTCCTTGTCATAGTGCCTGTTCATCTCCTTAAGCACTCTTGAGCTTCCTGACTGAAGCGGCAGATGCATATGCTTGCACACCTTGTCGCACTCCTTTATCGCCATAATCAGGTCATCTGATAAATCCTTTGGATGAGATGTCATAAAACGAATCCTCTTAAGTCCCTCAATCTTATTGACCTCGCGAAGAAGCTCTGCAAAGGTTATAGGATTGTCAAGAGTTTTACCGTATGAGTTGACATTCTGTCCGAGAAGCATTATCTCGCACACTCCGTCTGCAACAAGCTTTTCTATCTCTCTTATGATATCCTTAGGCTCCCTGCTTCTCTCACGTCCTCTCACATATGGCACGATACAGTAGCTGCAGAAATTGTTGCAGCCAAACATGATATTGACACCTGATTTGAAAGAGAACTTTCTCTTCACCGGCAGATCTTCGACAATCTGATTGGTATCCTTCCATATGTCAATCACCTGTGAGCCTGACTCGATATTGTTGCACAAAATCTCTGCAAACTTGAATATATTGTGGGTTCCGAATACGATATCTACAAACTTATAGTGCTTTTTGATATTTTCAACAACCTCCGGCTCCTGCATCATGCAGCCGCAGAGAGCAATCTTCATCAGAGGATTCTTTTTCTTGTAGTTCTGCAGATATCCAAGTCTGCCGTACACCTTATTGTTAGCATTCTCACGTACGGTGCAGGTGTTGTATACAATAAAATCCGAGTGCTCATCAGTTCCTTCCACGTAGCCTATCTGCTCGAGTATTCCGACAAGTTTTTCTGAGTCGCGGGCATTCATCTGACACCCGAAGGTCTTTAAAAACAAGGTTAGTGGTCTTCCCAGTTCTTCGGACTTTTTCTTGACATACTGCCTAGCCTTTGCCATGTAGTAGTACTGTCTCTCAGGCTCGTGGGTTGGCGGTGTCTGGGTGATATCTATGTCATCTAAGTTAATCATGTGTTTTTCCTCTCTTAATTAATCTCATGTGAGTATAGCACATTCATTCGATGTTTTGCAACAAATCATTGTCAATCAGACAATTAATGTATTCATTCACGCTCATGCCTCTCTTGGAGGCAGCGCTTTTGATTTTTTCTTTTTTTCCCGCTTTCATTGTCAGGTTGATTCTATCATATTTTTCTTTGATATATTTATTAATGTACTGGTTTTGATTAAACTCACTCATATTATTTGTTCCTCTTTTCGTTTACGATGTATATTATAACTAAGATGTCGAATATTATCTGACTAACTAAAAATAATGTTTCCATTTTACTACCTCCATTGACTTTTTCGTATTTTCGTAGTAAGTTGAGAGTGTGGGGAGCTTTCCGCTCCCCTTTTACTCAACTGTTTGTTGGTTACTTGTTGAGTATTAAGTTTAGCAATTGTAAAACGCTTATTATCAGATTTATAATTGCTGTGGCAAGAATGATGTTTTGAAGGGCTTCATTCTTGCCTTTTTTCTTTTGTCGTTTCTTTTTCTTACTCACTTGTCTTACCTCCTTACATGATTATAATATCACATTATGCGCATAATGTCAATAGTATTTTGCGCATAATGTTATTTTAAAATAAAAAAATAGGACATCCATCAATCTGACAGATGCCCTATGTTATAATAATTATTTAATTTGTTGAGTCGGTCGGCAGCTCATTGGTATACTTTGATAGTGCCTTTTTAACTGTGCGCCACACCTTTTTGACTGGTAAACCGCACAATGACATATTCTTCAATATGCTTACAATCTCATACGCTATATATAGTAATGCGAAAAACTCCATCGTTCCGACTGTCTGTCCCGGAAGATATGTTCTTGCACCGGCCGGGATGAATCCGATGAGGTTCAATCTTATGATTGAGTCGACCAGAGCCAGGAGCACAAGAGAAATCAACATACCGACCTTTCTGATTGCTCCATTGATTCCAAAGTTTGAATTGAACTTTTTTTCCTTGATTGCTCGTAATACTCCGAAGATAGTGTCCGTCACTATGCATATTACTACTATCTCCATAATTTTGTTGCTTGCTGTTGCCGTAAAAAATCTTATAATATCATTCATCATTTTTTTCTTATCCTTTCAAGAGTCTGTATGTTGTGAGTAATCCGACATATGCATCCTGTGTCAGTCCTCTGTTCTTTTGGAATACCTTCACGCATTTAGAGAGATAGCTCGTCCACTTGCCGTAATCCGTGTCTAACTTTGTGAAGCTGTATACATCGTGCAGCGTTCTTCTTAACCACTTGATTGCAGTCGGGCAATGGTGTTTCTGTCCACTCCACAGATTGTGGTTTTTTGCGAATGCCTGTGAGTCAGCTCCGAATTTGCCGTCCTCTTTCAGTGCATCATCTCCTTTAAGGTCAAAGCCTACGTTCATGGCGTGCTGCCATTTTCTGACTTCTTCACTTTCCAAGTAATAGTTAACATTACCCTTCCAGCTCTCATCGCTCGGCTTGGCCGGTGCGGGTGCAGGCTGGCTTGTTGCTGTTGTATCTTTTGCTCCAAGCTCCACATATAAGAGGTTGGCATCTGTGCTGTTATTGAGTCCGGAGCAAGTGAATGCACTGGTGTACTGCCATCCATACAGGCTGTGTACAATGGCAGGCTTCTTGGCATCGTTCGGATCGTCCCCGATTGTCATTCCCTTAGTTGATGGATAACGCGCGATCCAGAATGGACAGTTAATCTGATTAGCATATGGCAGAATATAGGTATTGTAGAAGCTTAGCCCGGTGTACACTCCAAAATCAAGGCGGCAGGGCTTGATTTCTGACTGATATGTGTTGATGATGTCGATTAAGGTCTGTCCAAGTCCCTGCTGGCATCTGTCCTCTACATCAAGCCATACGAATGTCTTTCTTCCGGCAAGTACCTCAATCACTCTCTGTGCATCCGTCTTTGCCTTTTCTACTGTAGTGGCGTACGAATAATTATATACGCCCTGAATCGGCATTCCGGCTTCTGTGCAGCCCTTCCAGTTCTGCTCGAAGGTCTTGTCCGGGTTTAGATCCTTTCTGATAATTTTCAAAACAGCAAACTGTACCCCAGCCCATTTAACTTTGCCCCAGTCTATTGTGCCCTGGTATGATGATACGTCAATTCCTTTCATGATGTCTCTCCTTTCGTTCTGTGCATTTGTATTAATGTTGTTCATAAGCTTGCGCCCCTTTCTTTATATTATAAGAGCCGGCACCTCATTTGGTGTCGGCTCCTAGGCTCTATTTGTTAGTTACATATTAAATTTTATATTTTCTATCTCGCTCCCTAACCAGAGTTTAAGTAGCTTAACAAATGGCAAAATAACTATTAAAAATGATATTATGGGAACAATGATTGGTAAGATATGTTTTATATATTACAAACATATTATCAGTGGTGTTGTAAAAAATAAGGAATATTTCCTAGAAAATGTAACTAATCTCGGATTACCATTGCCATTAATGAAGCCTGATTTCCCGACTTTAACATCTCCAATGTTTATGGTGGCTGGTGATTGGAGTACCCCTACTGCCGCAATAGCCGCATTACAATTAAAAGCTGATGGTACATTATCATGGGTATCATCACATGGACATACAGAATCTCTTACTTACATGGGATTCATTGCATATATTGCAAAATAATTATTAGTCATGATAAAATAGTATATAATTTACTCTAATATTACAACTAGCGGTTACTTTATCTTTCCATACGACATAGATACCAGTTGTTGTGATTGTTGGCGATTCAAGATGCCCTGAAAATGCTGCACCATCACCGTTTGTAATTGATACACAAAGATTATCGAAATTGAATGTTGATGAAGATAATCCTAGTGCAGAAATAACATCATTTTTTGACAATAGTAAACATGAGTTATTTCCCGGTAAAATTTCAAGTATTTTGGTACCCATCTTCATGATGGAAATATTCCCTAAACTATTTAATTTATTAAGATCTGTCTTTAGATTACCTAAACTCTGGTTTAATGCACTTATAGCTCCAGTACACGTTCCATCCCCTATCTTGGATATGTCCGTTTTTCCTATCCGCTTTGTGATAAAATACTTTAATCCTGTAAGATCCAAATATTTTGCCATTTTTTCTCCTTCTTTCTATGCAAATGCCGCATCTATTTCACTATTGGTTATTGCAACCATATCCGACTGCTTTATATAGCTGCTTAGGTCAATTTCTCTTGTACCTAATTTTTCATACTTATTGTTAATCCATAAATATTCATCATACACATTCTGTCCTCTTCCAGAATTGGCAATTAAATAAAACGTTCCCTTAACGCCTGTTGATGGCAATGTCTGCACTACTTGAAAATCCAATTTAGTAATACCGGCCATCGCTGTTGAAATGGCCGATGTTACAAATGCTGTTGATGCGGCCTGAGTATTATTTGTACCAGCTGATGCTGTTGGCACTTTAGGTGTACCAGTAAAAGACGGACTCGCTATAGGTGCTTTCTTAGTTAGCTCAGCCTGTACTGCCTTGTTTTGTACCGGGTTTGTTGAAGTGCTACTCAGTTCACTATCTACTGTTGTCTTATTTGCACCTTCCGCTATTCCATCAAGCTTTTTCTTATCACTTACTGACATAAGACCATGTGCAGTCTGTGTTGCATCAGAATAAGTTGTATTTGTCGGTGCTCCATATGTACCATCCCCTCGTAAATACTTTCCATAATCGCCAGCTGCCGGTGCAGGTACCAATCCTGACGTTCCAGCTGCTGAAGCTGTTGCACCTTTCATAACAGCATACGTTGTATTTTCTTTCGGTGGTGTATATCCAAGTGCTTTTATTACATTATCACTTGTAAGCTCTCCTCTGATAGTTTGTGATGATTTGTTTTCAACATTGCCTAATCCGATTTCTTCCTTTGAATGTGTGTGTCCTTTATCACTTTTATCTTCCAATAGAGTTTTAATTTTACTAATGATGTATACCGCACCTGTAAGATTTAAATATTTATTTTCCATAGTTCTCCTTTCTGTTATCTAAAGTCCATTAAATATAGCCTCTATTTCTTCAATGGTAATAGCATTATCATTATTAACTGCATTCACCTCCTCCGGGGTGTATGATGGTTTGTTTTGTGCTTTAGCCCATTCTGGTATGGTTGGATCTGTCTCATACATATCTCCTGATATTTCTTTTCCATTCAAGCGGGGTTTGTTTTTTAGCTGTTCATAATCATCCATTATGTATATTTGCTCACATTCAATTCTTAATTCAGTATCATTTTCCATTTCAAGTTCAATTTCTGTCATATCATCCCCTCTTTCAATATATCTTCAACTGGTACTGACTTGATATTGCTTGCAATTACATTTTCATCTTTTGTCTTTGCCCTGACCTGTATCAATACATTCTTCATAGCATCAAGCTGCAGTGTTTCATCTTGAGATAATTTAATAAATAATGTTTCATCCGAAGTATTCAATTGATCCATGGACTTCTCAAACTCATATTTTCCCTGTTTAAAGGTAACATATATTTTTTCCAAATTATTTATATCACAACCTTTTAATTTTATTTTGATTGTTGGAGTTGTTCCTCTTCTCATACTTCACCTCTTGTCTCAAAACTTATATTGCATCAATTTCCTTGGTACTTATAGTTTCTATTTCATCTACTTTTTGATTGACACTTTCAATTTGTTTTCTAACAGCCTCCCCCGCTGTATCGTATAACTCTCCTGCAAATCCTTTTCTCACATCCTTAAGCTCTGCTTCGTAGTTGCCAAATCTTTTTAACAATTGTTCCACAAGTGTAGTCTGCTTTTCCTCTTCCTCATCACCAAATCTCATTTTTCCAGTACATTTAACAATTATGTTGAACGATATCAGCTTACTGTCACCATCTATCACTCTGATCTGCATAACATTCTGCCCTGCATGAAAAAATGACTCAGAAGGAATAATCGTAATCGTATTTCCATCCACTTCTGCCAAGGCTTTATTAGGCTCAGCCATAGTGCTTGTACACATACTGTACACAACTGCTGCCGCTGTACCCGGAATAGTGTAATCCTTTATATCAAACTCTAATGCGATTGAATTTGTGCCCTCAGTTATCTCTATTGGAGCCTGAAGCACATTCTTTGTAACATATATGTCTCTTTCGATAGTCTGCATTCAAATATCTCCTTTCCTATGCAGGAATAAATCTAACTATATATCTTCCAGCCGGTTCTACACCTGACTCAAGGAAATCATACCAGGATCTCGCATATTGTCTTCGTGCTTCTTCCTCTTCCACACCGGCTCTCTCAAAGTTCTTGAGGTAAGCTGAAGCAAGATACTCCGGTGTCTCTGTACTTGTTTTAAATTGAGACCATGTCAGATTATACGCAGATGTTTTAATCCATTCACCTGTAGATTCTGATAACTGATCAATCCAATATAACTGTACTGTTCCATCTCCTATATCGTATCCGTTAGCCTTTGCCCAATTTGTATATTTGGTTGCCGGAGTCCACTGCACCAGTCCATAGCCACCGGAATAGTTGCCCTCTTTAAGGCTTTGCCACAATCCAGGATTAATGGTTGATTCTCTCTGCATATTTCCAAGCAGGCCTGAGATTGCATTGATTGTCCAGCCTTTATCACTTAGATATGTATAAATTTCTTTGGCATTGCTCTCCATCTCTCCCTGCGTCAAATATTTATTATTACTAATCATGGATAAGCACCCTCTTTCGATTTTCCTCCTATAAGCAGGCCTCCAACATAATTCTCATAAGTTCCATCCGAATACTCTACTGTTCCGGTAAATCCGTTATATCCGTTTACACCGAATGACTGGCAATCAACATATACCTCGCCAGTCTTAAACATTCTAAATAATGCATTTTCAGTACCGATTTTAAAAATTTCATTACTTACTGCAAAAATTCTCCCGACAGTATTACCACTTTTGTCCATGATCTTCATCTCCCCCTCTGAGATCTCTACTCTTCGGCCAAATTCATCACTTCCACAAGTGTATTTACCATTTGTCAGTATTCCATCTTTATCCATGATAGTTAGGATAGCTCCATTACCATCTAATACTTTTATAATGCCTGCTATGTTGTCTATTCCGCCAATGGTCAATGTTCCTCCATATATCCTGTCTGCCAGCATGGTTCCGGCTATAATATAGTCGGCAAAAAAGCCTTTCCCGGTTCCGAATGTACTCCATATCCAGTCTTTTCCATCAGCGGTCCTTTTGGATGCAATCTCAAATCCCATTGATCCAAGGCACATAGCTCCGAACGTAGGTGAATCAGGGTTTAAATCCTCAAAAAGCATGGCTCGTACATCCTGCTTTTGAGCTACATCACGTAGTGCATGAAACTGTGTTTTCACTGCATCCAGTATTCCCTGCACCTGAGAGCCGATCACAGATCCATCTTCTCTGATTGCGCTCTCAATTCGGTTATTAATACTGACCTGATTTGATATGTAATCAAATTGATAATCGCCCAGCGATACAGATAATATGCGGTCATTCACACAATCCCACTCTAATTCCGTAACTCTTGCATCTGTAACTATATCAAGATTATTGTTTCTACAATGTACGGTATCACCAAGAGACACTTCTACAAGCCCCTTGACATCGGCATACAGCTCTGTATCCTCAATCATTACCATATCCACAGATATAGTTACTTGAGGCTTGTCTGCCCCCGCTTCCCACTGTTCCTGACAGCGTTTTCTAAGTGCAGCCTCCAGTTGTGCCGGTGTATCGCATATGATCACACCTTTCGATTCATCATCTTCCTGTGCATCAGCTCTCATTTTTACATCTTCAAATTTCATTGTTGAATATTTGACTGTTGGATATTTGTCTATAAGAGGGGAATCAACCCAAGGAGCATCCCCATCTATCTGATATCCGTTATATGCCTGTGGAATGATCCGGGTAACCACATTTCTTAGGTCAACCTCCTCTTTCATTCCGTTCTCAGCAATGTTTTTTCCGTAAAGGATCTCAACACCTCTGTCGCTGCCAGCATGACGATTTATTATCGCTTTGTAATTATCATATACGATTTCACCGCCCCATCTCTTAACAAAAGAATTCTCATCGTCACCATTGATTGCTTCGATGAGATTTTTATTTTGGTAATATGCAGTTCCAGTCGATGTAATATCTGTTTCGGCTGTATACTTTTTATTCGGTGCAGTCATGATATCAAGAGCCTGCTGCCCTGTTTTGTCAGTTGGACGGACATCCAAAAGGAAACAATCATCTGCCGCATCCATAAATATAGGCTGCAGATCAGCAGATATTCCTGAATCACTTTTTTCCTTATAAGTTATTCTGAAAAGCTGCTCTCCATTAAAGGAAGGCATCTTAACAACTGCTCCCTCTTTAATATACTTCCAGCGGTCTTCTGAATCCTTTGGATGTTCAAGCGTTACCTCCCATATTCCATTCAATACGGCATGAACGGATGCACTTGAAGGAAATAATGACATATCTCCGTTCTGATCAAAGTTTGTATTTTCAATGTTATATATCTGGATCATAAGCACCTCCAATTAGGTATCACTTTCAGATTTCCTCCGTAAAATTCAATCTTGTTGTTTCCCGGCTGTAGATACATATCTTCATAATTTCCTGACACTTTGGTATTATTCAAAGTACCATCCTCGCGATACGCGATCATCCGATCTGTATCTATGGTCAGATTTTGACCAACATTAGCAGTCATCGTTTTTCCATTGATCTTAAGCGTACACATACCTTCTGCTGCGATCTTATATGTCGGATGACACTCTATATAAGGATTCCAGCAAACATCTTCTATGTCATATTCCATTGCACCATCTACGGAATATTGGAGCCCATCCAGTGTGTGAAATATCGCTGTAAAATTGCCTATCCGCTCAGATGTCCTCTCATTATCATCTAATTCAACATAGGTTATTTTATAAAAAAAGCCTGCATCATCAGATATAATAAGTTTTGCATTTCTTTCTGACAGCCACTGTTTTGCCATTCTCCAGCGATCATTCCACCTGTCTACTGCTCCGATATAATTAAATGGTATCTTTATTGGTGTTGCTGCATATGTACCATTAAACTTGTATATGGTTCCATCCCGCCCTGATAGTTTTACCTCTTCCATATTCGGCTGAGCGGCAGGAATAGATATCAACTCCCGGGCAAAAATCTGAAGCGAAGAGCCTCTTATGTCATTGTATTGTATGTCCTGCATTATTTTCCTTTCGCCCCCTGTGTTGCTAATGTCTTATTTGCCATCTGCTTAAGAACGAGATTTGTAAGTAATGTGATCGACTTCTTATCTCCAATATAAATGTTATTCTCCGCAGTCATTGATATTGATTTGAATGCTTCAACGATCATTGCGGCCAATGTTGCATTATTTGCATCATTTTCTTCTCTGATGTAGTCCTTTAACAGTTTAATTGGAAGTACCGCCTCTTTTCCAGCCTCTCCCCCTCCCATCAGGGAATCTCCATTTGCACCAAATATGGTCGGACTATTCAGGATTCCTCCGTTCGCATACCAATCTACAGAAATTTTAGGTACCTTAAGTGGGGAAAGTGACCACTCTCCACTCGCTTTAAAATGAGGCAACTTTATTTTTGGTAATTTCCAATCGAAATCGAAGAATCCTTTAATCTTATCAATAGCTCCCTTGATAAAATTGGCTACAGCTCCGAATATGTCATTTACACCATCCCTGAACCATTCGCACTTATTAAGTGTCACAAAAATAGCTATAAGTGCTGCAACTGCCGCAATAATTATAAGTATTGGATTAGCGGCCATGACTGCATTTACTGCTGCAAAACCAGTTTTTATAGGCCCCAATACAGGTGCAATTTTAGATATAATACCAATTAGTGACGAAACCCCTCCTGATACCTTGCTTATAATAGAAAACACAGGGCCAACTGCTGCCACTACCAATACGCATCCGGCAATCACTCTCTGTCCTTCCGGGGAGAGCTGATTAAACTCTTCAATCAATCCGGCAACCAATTCTGTAATTTTGGTAATCAGCGGTGCAACTGTATCCGCAAGCTCAGCTGTTGCCTGTTGGAAATCTGCTGTTGCCTTATTTCCGTCTACCAAATTCTTATTGTTTTCCTGCCATTTTTTTCCTGCATCTACAAGACCCTGATTCGCCATTTCCTGCATGACCAGGTTTACTCTCTCACTTTCACTTCCGCAAGCTGCAAGCTTTTCATTAAATGCATCCTCTGAAGTTCCCGCCCAATTGAGCATATCCGCAAAAGTCCCCGTAACAGTACTTGTTTTCACAGTCTCATTGATTGATTCTGCAAGTCCATCAATGGGAATACTATCCCCGTAAGTTGCCCATGCACCAATTGTCCCCTCAATTACCGTGCTTAATTCTTCTTGTGACAAACCTAATGCCTGAAGATTGGCCGTAGTTGTTGCAGCTGTCTGATCATCTGCAAGCACACCATATAAGGTTCTATAACTTTCCGCTGTTTGTTCTGCTGTGTACCCTGCATTTTGGCTCGACACCTCAAGCGATCCCATAATTTTACGATATTCTGCTGTTGCAGGTACTGTAGCTGCTGTTGCCGCTACTATGCCTGCTGCCGCCGTTGATATTCCACTAAACTTATCCCCTGTCTCTTTTGCTTTATTTCCAAAAGCCTGTACTTTTTCAGCATAACCTTCCGTTACAGCTGCTCCGCTTTTCAGCTTTTGCTCAACATCTTCCAGCTTACTTTTGTAACCATTAAGTTTTGTAGTAGTTTCATTTATCTCGTTCTTTTTGTCCTGAATTGCTTTTTCATCTTTATTTTCAGCAGATTCAAGAATATCCAATTGTTTTTTTAATGATTCAAGTATTCTTTCGTAATTCTCTGTTTGATTTGAAAGATACTTCTGTTCATCTTTATATTTTACAATCGACTTTATATGATCGTCATATTTCGATTTAAGAGCTTCGATTTCAATCTCATTCGCCTTAATTTTATCTGTAGACTCTGCAATTTTATCAGATAATTTCCTAATTTGTTCCTTACTTTCTGCTGCACCGCTCTCAAGTTCTTCTGTTACTTCAGCAAGGCCTTTCTGATATTTTGTTAAACTAATCTGTGCGCTTGTAAGCTGGTTCTGCTTCTTTCGGATTGCATCCTCATTTCTGTTTTCTGCAGATTCCATTTCTTCAAGCTCACGCTTCAGAATTTCCACCTTATCAGAATAAACGTCCGTCTGTTTTGCCAGATATTCCTGACGGTCTTTTAACTTTTCAACTGCAGTAGTGCTGTCATCCCATGCCGCTTTTGCAAGTTTAAACGAATTACTATTTTCCTGAACGGCTGTATTTACCTGTTGCATCGTCTTTTGAAAGTCTGCTGCACCATCTGCCTTAAACACTAATCCAACTCTCTTCAGTTCATCCGCCATATAACGTTCTCACCATCCTCGCTTTCTTCTCACAGAATATCTCGTATTGTTCGCAAAAAAAGACGGGACATGAATGGAAGAACTCGTCCTCTGTCATTCCCATCTCTCTCGCATCAACCATATATTCAGCCCAATTTATCTCGAGCTGAATGCTTTCATCTGTGCTTTCGATTCCTCTTTTTTTTTAATTTTGTCAACTTCTTTCTGATAAGCCTCTACAACTTCAAGAAGTTCTGTTGGATCCGGTGGCACAAGCTGAAGTGCTTCATCAAATGTCACTTTTCTCCCATTGCTTCTTACCATTGCATAGATAAGCTTCGCTGCAAAATTCATCTTGTCGCTGTCTGTTGCTTTTCCAATCTTTTCAAGTTTGTCTATTCTCCGTCCAAGCTTTGAACCACCTATCTGATCAAGATAATAAATAGTTCCAAAATTCATTTTGGCCTCTATTACCGTTCCATCAGTCAATCTTATCATCTTACCTTTATTCATCTAATCAGACCTTTCCACTCACTTTCCCAGCTGCTACCACAAGATCATCTTTTGTAAGTACCGGCTTACTAAAGAATTTTTCCTCTGTGAGTCCTTCCGGTGCAGATGCACTCTCTACCCTTGCAACAATGTCTCCATCCTCATTGAATGGATATGCTTTGATTTTGATTGTATCTGTCTGCTCGTTTGCCTTCTCCTCAGATGTTGATATATCATCAGAGTTCTCACTTAGCTTGCACTTTGGATACCAGTCGTATCTATATCCGCCATTTCTTAATTTGACCACCTTACCATAAGCAAAATATGGTCGTGGTCTGTTTCCACCTGAAAGAATAAGACCATCAGTATCAACATTGTCACCACGTAATTTTGCAAGTGTATCAGCCGGAAATGCAACAATTTCCACCTCGATATCTGTTGAAGTTGTTGTAATATCACTGTCATACACTGCTCCTGACGCGTATGTATCAGTTGGTTCTCCATTTTCCGTGACTTTTACGCTTTTAACTACTTCTGTCTTCTCCACCTCTTCCGCAAATGTGGATGTCCACCTGCCATCTGTATCCATTGTATTGAAGCACAGATACTGAGCTCCTACAGTCTCCTTCATTGGTGGTCTCTTAGTTTTAATTGCCATAATTGCCTCCTGTTCTATAAATCCAATGCTGCTATCATTTTTTTATAGTATCTTTCTTTGTTCTGTTCAAATAATGGTTTCAAGTGAGCTTTTGCGCTCATTTTTTTCGTGCCGTGCTCAAGCATCGGTCCGTAATACTTGCCCCATCCCACATCTATTCCTGTCTTATCACGCTTATAGCTAAATGAGTCAACCAGATGTGTATATCCCGGAGCTGTGACCTTTCTTCTTGGCTTCGGCAAGCGCAGCAGGTCGTTAACAAACTCCTTTGCTCCCTCCTCTATTGCATCCAGAGCGCTTTTTTCGTCCACTTTTGAAAGATAGCTTCCAAGCATATCCTGAAATTCTTCCATTCCGGAATCTTCAAATGTAATATCATTCATTCATTGTCTCCAGCGAGAAATACGAATGCCAAATTTTATCGTCTGTAATAAATTCATGCAGGATAGTTGGGTGTAGTCCCTTTTTGCGCATCATATCTCTCAGCATTATCAGCTTTTCATTTCTTGGTGTGCGAGAATAAAAGCTCACCTGCCATGTGATTTTATCTTCATAGTTGTCACCTGATGCCATCACATCATCCCATGCTATTTCCCAATAATCAATTCTCGGAAACTTCTTTCCATTATCAAGATCAGATATTCCTTCATTGACCGGACAGCCAGTGGCATGTAACATCTCACTGAGTTCCTGTTTCGTCATCATATACCTCCCTGTCATATGCCGGAGTCTTAAGTGTCAGTTCTGTTTCTTTGAAACCGTCTTTAGTGGTCACGTGAGCCACATTGTATATCTCATGCTGTGCGCCATCTATTACACAGATACACTTGCTGTTGACCTGCTTATACTGTGGAATACTGATTTTCATTGTAACCTCTATTCCATCTGCCGACAGCTTAGCTCGTGTTGTATCAAATACAGAAAGCTCCCTGTACCAGATATGCATCCCGGTAGATCTTACTTTTTCCACCGGAAAGTCTTGTGAACAATCCTCCTCTATCCTGAGAAGTTCCAGCACACCATCTGTATATTCAGGCATTGCCATCCGCTTCCACCTCCGTTTCCATCTGCCACGTTAAAATCATACTTGAATAATTATCCATAAACTCACTGACTCTATGATGATATGCATAATACATGTAATTTTTAAGCAGCATCCTGTATGTCAGATCTGTTGTGATATTGCAGCCGGGATTTAAGCTCCCGACTGTACATTCACCCTCTCTTGCAAGATTTGCAAGCTGACTGTCTTCGTAATATGGCGGAATCTGGAATTCTGCCCTCATCTCTGATACCAGTGCTGTCAGTTCTGTGTTCTCCATATTACTGCCTCTCTTTTATTATTCCTGTCCAGCCTGAACGATTGTAGCCTGTGTTACAGGGAGCACATACTCCTCCAGCTTAGTTACATCAAAGATAACTGCAACATTGTCATCTACGGCACGGCCGTTTGCATAACATGATGCGATAATGAGATCTGCATTTTCCATAGCCTTTGTCTGGTCATACTCATTGACTCTCACACCTGTTGTTCCCATAGTGTAGTATCCTGCAATTGTAAATGCAGCCTTACCCTTCGGACAATTTGCATCTACGATTTTCTCGATGTCAATGAATGACTTGTTGACATAGCCGCCTGTCAGAGCCTCTCCATACATGCATGGATCCACATATTCTGCCTCGTCTGACGGATTACAGATAAGATACAGCTTGTCTACAACACGCTTACCATTATTGGTAAGAGTCTTTCTCACATCTGAAAGTCCTTTAGGGCTGAATTTTGTGATGTTTGTCACAACCGTCTTAGCCTTGTTGGTACCATCGCTGTTGGATGTTCCAATCTGGCGGAAAATACCAATCGGTCCTGTCTTTCCATCTCCATCAAGATATCCCTTTACAAGACCATCCTGCATAGCTTCAGACAGAATTGCCATAAAATAACGGTCAACAAACTCAAGCGAAAGCTCTCTGATTGCCTTTGGAATAACTAAGTAAGCGGTGAGCATGTGAAGGTCAATGTTAAGTGCTGAAATCTCTGTGCTCAGCTCACCCTTAACTGAGTCTGTTAGAGCTCCCCATACTGCTGCACCTGTATGTGATGCAACGATCCACTTCTTGACATTGGCAGGTGCCATGTTGACAAGATTAAGGATTGGTGATGCTTTCTTGACATCATCAAGTGTTCTGTCAATGATTTCAGTCGGAATGATATCAATCTGATTGGCCGTGATTGACTGCTTGATATCCTTGAAGCCTTCATAGAATTTCTTTTCTTCCTGTGAAAGATTCCTGAGTCCAAGCTGCTTCTTGAAGTCGGCATCATGGCTGGCTCTTTCTGCCTCAGCAACAACCTGATTTACAAGGTCCTCATGCGCTGCCTCCTGGATCATCTCAATAGACTGCATGATAGCTTCAGCTTTCTTCTCTGCCGGAGCCTCATTGAGTAACTGCATTACTTTTTCCTGAACTTCTTTGTTAATAGATTCGATCTTCATTGTTTTCCTCCTTAATTGAAAAATGAGCCCCAATCGTTGCTCTTAGGTTTATCTGCTTCTTTATGTGTCAACTGATAAAATTCAGCTAACTGCCTCTCATGTTCGCTCTTGTTACAGAGCTGTTTCTTTAGTGCCTCATTCTCTGTAAGCACCTGCTGCAAAGTGGAATTATCCGGATTTTCCGGTTTATCAAGATTTTCCAGTCCAATTTCATCGATGAAACCATACTCTAATGCCTTCTGTGGTGACAATGTGGTCTCCTTGTGCATCATTTCACGGACTTCATCCTCTGAAATCTTTGCACGCTGCATAAATAAAGCTATGCAGCTCTCCATTGCAACATCCAGATTATCTGCCTCTGCCCTTAAATCTGCTGCATTTCCTGTTACTGTTTCCCACATATCATGAATAATGGCCGTGGTGCCCTGTCCCATTATTCGTTTGTCACACGCCTGTAAAATTGTGAATGCAATAGAATGACACACTCCCATTACTATTCCGGTCTTGTATGAGCCATGCTGCTTGAGCATATTATAAATCGCAGTGCCCTGATCAACGCTTCCGCCGTTCGAATTAAAGTAAATCTTAATCTCATCTGTCTCCGGAACGGCGTCCAAAAGTTCTTTAAAATGCTTTGCAGATGTTTCAGAATCTTCATACTGCCATGTTTCCCAGTTAAAAGGACCTGTCTTTTTGATTTCGTCATATATGTAAATTTCATGAACATTGTCCTGCTGCTGGAATCTGTAAATTACATTTTCGTTCTTCATAATTCTGTTCCTTTCTCTTGATTACTGTTTAACGGACAGCTCCGAGATATCCGGATCACCTCCATCTAATCACTTTTAATTGATGTGCCATTGTCACCCTCCTCTCCATAATTTTTAGTCAATGCTCTTGCATTAGAGAACTCAGTGTTAAGCAAAGGATATCCCACCATTGCTCTTATTTCGTCATACGAGAAGCCAATTCCACGAAGCTTATCAAGATTAACAGCACTATCCACCACATCAACATGTTTAAAGCGTGCCAGCCATACCATTACCTTTTCATTTTTCCTGCTGTAATCATCTTCACCGACTATGTAGGCAGTCAGCGTATCGTTTATAACTTCCGCAACCGGGCCGACAGCATAGGTGATAAATTCATTGGTGGCATCTGACTTCTCTGTGATATTGCCATTAAATACTGCTTCCGGAATGTCAAAGGCATTGGCTGCTTCGTTGTTTATGGCCAAGGCAACCTTGGCAAGCTCCTCCGCTTTTGCGCTCGCATTTATCTGTATATTTTCAAGTGAGACACCTTCCGACTCTGTCATTACCGTCAGATCTTCGCTCTCAAGCAGTCTCTTGATTTTCTCCGCATACATGTCCTTGGTGACTATCTTGTCAGTTCCATCAGCCTGCTTTTCCCTGAAGGACTGTGCTGTACCCAGCTTCAGTTTAAATTTTGGCTGATTGGATAGACGAATCATGTAATTGATTGCATTGAGCGTATTGTTGTATTGATTCACAACGGACTCCAGGTACACTCTTATCTTTGCATTGTCGTACCGTAAGTGGATCACCTCTGATGACATAAATTTTTTGTATAAACCATACTGTTCCCCTGCACATTCAAGCGTTATGTTGCTGTATATGCGCTCTGACAGCACACTGTTTGACACCTGCCATGCAGACGCTTTGTAATATTTGCCGTTCATTGGGATGATAAGTGCTTCCTGTGTCCATAACAGTTCTCTTATAATCCTTGTCCAGAAATAAGTTCCACACTCATGGTCATTTGGCATTACATTGAGTCTGTACTCTATACTGCTTTTCTGTTTGCTGTCTGTCTGGACTATTATGTCAGACTTTGCAATTGCCCTTGCAATCATCATCACAGCTTTTTCAATTGCCAGCTTTGACAGATTAAGCTTTTCCAAGTCAAGCGTAATAATCTCTGCCATAGACTGCATCTCTTTATTCTTTTTTTGAAACAGGAAATCAAACATTGCTGCCTCCTAAATGTATATTATTTGAACCTCCAGCTCATCCTTGCAGAACATTGCTACATCGAAAGCCATGAACCCATCATTTTTTCTAAGCTTCGGTTCTACCTTTCCAAACATCTTATTGCCATATTTATCTTCGGTAACACTTGTGTTGTTGGTGTACCAACGCATTATTGCTGATGCTCCAAAATTAATCATGCCCTGACTGAACATGGATTGGATAAATGGTGCAATTATTCCGGTTGCTGATGTAATCTTCCGGATCAACCGGACTACACCGTTCGGATTCTTACGATCCTCAATCGTAATGCCCCGTTCCTCGAATACCATCTTAAACAGAGTGTAACGGTATGTATCCATTGCTATCTTCTTGACATCATATTCAGCACATCTTTCCATACACCAATCAACTATGCTATTCACATCGATTACAGGTCCCGGTACCACCTCGAAATCATTAAATTCGGTCTGCCCTATGTTCTTAAGCGGGAACTTGATGGAGTCTAAAAAAGGCGATTCAGCACAAATCCATGTGTGCTGTCGCCATATATATTCTCCTGATTCGGTTTTTGTCAAAACTCCCGCCGATGCAAAGTCCCTTATATCGGCATAATCGATTCCAATTACAGCCGGCTGCCCTTTTGTATCGATTGTCATTCTTGGCTTTTTCAGTTCAAATTCCTCTGTCGTGCTGCCCTCGTAACATGCACGCAGTACATTCAGCCATGTTGTGACCGTTTTCTCTTCCTTTCGTGCCGATCTGTCCATTCGTTTTGTAATAAATTCCGGTCTCTTTGACGGTATCTTTTTCATTTCAAGATAATCGTGCATTATCTGATTGGCCAGAATCGGCATATACTCCATTGATGGGTTGGCTTTGTGCCATGCATCAGGAATATCAACTTCTTTCATGCTGTCAATTTCGCAAATGAATGGATAATATCCCAGTGGATTTTCACCAGTCTCAAGGATTTCAGCGCACATTGATGAAATCTCATCCAACGGACCATCTCTGACGTAGCCGTCTGTGGTGATAATAAACTCTCTGGAATGTTTGACTTTTCCGAATGAAGACTCAAACACATTTATCTGATCATAATTCTCGTAAGCATGAATCTCATTGAGCACCAAGCATCCGGTTCTCTTGCCGTCCTTGGTTTTGGCATTTGAAGTGTTATATTTCATTTCAGAGCCTGTTGCAAGGTTCGTAATCAGCTCCTTTGTTACTGAAAATTTTCCTTTGAACTTTGCATTTTCGTGGAGCATGTCATAGGCAACCTTAAAAGTGTCCTTGACCTGATCTTCTGAGTTGGCCACAATCTCAACATGATAATTTCTGACACCATACAGAGGTGTCTGCATAAAATTTGCCAAGGGAACAATGAAGCCGTCCTTTCCATTTCCACGTCCTTCTTTGATGAAAAACTTTGGGAATACCGGAATATCGTCTTTGTACATGAATACAAACGCATATATAAACTTCTGGTATGGAAATAGCTCATAATAATTTACTTTGCAGTATTCGAGACAATTCTCATAGGTCTTTTTATCGAAAAAAATATCATTCCGCCTAAGTAATGGCTTTACAATGTTCTTGATAAGCTGTTTTCGCTTTTTATTTATCCACTGCGGATGTTCTTTGACATATTTGAGATAATCATCAATTTCCTTACAGATAACCATCTGTTGCTTTTTCCGGTTCAGGTACCGGATCCTTAAGTCTCAGATCAGCTAAAATCTTGAGCATAGTTGCTGTTGTTTTTTGCAGATTGACAACAGAATCATTTGTTTTCTCGACTTCAACTCCGTTTCCGTTAATGGTCTTGTATCTGAGCCCTTTGGACTTGATATCACTAATCAGCTTCTTTTTCAGTGACCAGTAATATACATAATCGTCAATCATGTCTTTGTAAAACTCTGCATTCATTCCCCGAAGCTCCAACTGCTTGACCAGAGAATCTCTTATTTCCGTTTTTGTCAATCCGCTCACCTCCCTTTTTCTCAAAATATGTCTGTTTTTTGTGTATAATTTGCATATTTTTTAACGGTTTTTATTAAAAAAATAACTGTATTTTTGTGTTCTTCAAAAAAATTCTTCTTAAAGTAATTTTGTGAAATGGTACCCCTTGCCCTTTTCACGCGAGATTTCAAAATTTTTCCGGAGTCATGCCCACATGCCCGTTCGCCATTCAAGAAAATTTCGCAAAAATTGACCGGGGGGGTATTACCAACGCTCCCGGCTCACAAGTTTCTTTTTTCTTTTGAACTTTTGAGGCACTCTGCCATGTCTGATGTTGTGACAACGAACGCACAGACTAATAAGATTGTCATTATCCAGTGCAAGCTCCGGATGCTCCTTCAGTTCCTGTATGTGATGTACCTGCTCCGCCCTTGCTATCTTCTTTTCTTTCTCAGGCAGCCATTTTCCTTTTGCCACAGCCTTTTGGATTCTTGCCCTGCAGTCCTGACACTCAAAGCGATCCCGCTTTAATATCTCTATTCTTTTGGTTTGCCATGCCTTACTGTCATAAAACTTCTTTGCTTCTGTATCTGTCATTATTCCAAAATAAAAAGGACCGGCCCTTTTGCCAATCCTTTATGCTTACACTATATCACACATCAAACGGACAAAACGGACAACTTTATTTATTTTCTTTCTGAGACTGCTGCAGATATCTGTCATGTTGCTTTCGCGCGCTCTCGGCTGTAATGCCTATCTTCTGTGCCACTGTGTTCCAAGAATAGCACCTGACATGACGATACAACATAATCTGTCGAACGACTGTGTCGTCTATTGATATAATCCATGAGATAATTCTGTCCTGCTGCTGATTGAGCTTTCTCTTCTTGGCTTCAATCAGCTCTCTTACACTCACAGCCTTAATTGCCAAGTCTGCCATCTGGTCACTGCTTCCAGTTCCCGGAGTGAATGGCAAGCCTGTAATCTGCATTGCTTTTCCTTCTGCTTTGCTTTCAATCAGCTCCAGTTGTTCTTCCCACATCTTGATTTCTTTTTTGATATAATATACGCTTGTTAATTCTTTCTTCGTCATTTGTCACTCCTCAATTCCGAACCATGCGAGCATAGATATAAAATGCTGCATTGATACCGTTGTACTTGACCTCCGCATCCAGGAACTTGTAGCCCGGATATGCTTTAGTGAGTTCTGTCTCTAATACTGTGTGGTCTTTGGCCATCCTCTCAACACGTCGCTTCTTGAACTTGCTGTAGCTCTTTGTCGGCTCCGGTGGCTTCTTTAAGTTCCTTGAGCTCACCCACCGCTTAGTACCGTGTGGATTTCTTGATATATATTCTCCTAAACCTGTGATGAGAAAATCATCATTAGGTGATATTCTTCGTGTGTTTGGTCTGTCGCATTTCTTCCAGAGCGATTCCAGCTCGTCTCTGTCCATGCCGTCTCCGGTCATGAGAATATGAAAGTGTGGTCTCACATACCCATCAAATGCGAGCACATATATGTACTTGATATTTTCCAGTCCTTTTCTTTTTCTCCGGTAATTTATCTTCGCGATAAAATTCTTGATATCTTTTCTTGCTCTCTCTTCGTCTGCCGGGAGCTTGTCATCATTCCACCCGAACGTGCACCATAGGTCACCTTTTCCAAAGTTGATATTCGCAAGTCTTATCAGATACCGCCTTGCATTTTTGTCATTCAGATTTCTTTGAGCTTTGCTTGATGGTCTCTTTTTGGTCTTCGGCATGTCACTGAGTCTTGGGTAGCTTGGGTATATCCGAGCTTCAAGGAGAGTGGTCTGTGACTTTATGTTGGTGCACTTCGTGGTGGCTGTTCTGTACAGGCAGTTTACCTTGCCCTCTCTGAGGAGCTTCTCAAGCCTCTCCTCCTCGGTGTCATCTATGTATTTTTTGAAAGCCTCTTCGTAGTCGTAGTTGTCGTATTTTTTCATACTATGTACTCTTAAATATAAAAATCCCTCATATGTTAATACCCATTACAAGGACGATAAAGAATTTTTACCTACTATATTATGTTATGGGTTTACTGCTGCCTTTGTGCTGCTCTTATCTTTCTGTTATATTCGGCCTGATACAGCAGCTTTTTGTCTGTTGTCAGAACGACTCGTTTAAGAGTTGTCTCATACTTTTTTAATTTTTCGCACGTTTGTTCCCATTCTTTCCATGTTTCTTTTTTCACGCTATCTTTTTTCATGATTTTTCCTTTCTATATATGTAGAGACACAGCCTGCTTGTGCAAGCTGTGTATACATGTCTTATAGTATTTGCAGGCCGGTGTGCAGTCGATAGAATCAAATTCACACTTTTTGGGTTTTATTGGCTTTATGTCGCTCAATGTTCTGCTCTTCAACTGCTGCCTCCTTCGGCTCATATCCCATGCACTTTATTGGTCTGCTTGGTTTGCCGCATTTTTCATAATATTTGCAATTCTGACATTCATTTCTGTTCATTGTGTTTCGTCCTATTTGGTTTTGTACTGATGCAAGCGATATATATCTAATTTTGTCCATCTTGGTGAGTTCAGTTCTTCCGAATACCAGTCAATCATATTGGGGTAGTTTTTTTGCTCCAGTTCTTGTACCATTTGTAAAGTGCGTACCATGCCATGCTACTTTTCCTTTTCTTTCTGAAGCTTATCGTATTCCCTAAGCAATAACAGCCCTATTACAAACTCTGTTGTTCCAATCATAGTGAACGCTAAGAGCATCCCATATACTATTAAATCTATTCCTGACATATTATTCTCCTATTCTGCTTCTGACCGAAGCCATTCTTCCCACTTGCTGTGTTCTTCTTTGCATGGTTTGTATTCACATTTTTCATTTCTTTTCCTGCAATAAACATAATCGTCATCATTTTTCGTATAACAGTGTTGACAAGTTCTGCATTTTTCAAAGAAGTTTTCATCTTCCATCACCGCTCTCCTTATCCGGAAGTTTGGCTAGTTTCCACGGTGTACACCTATTGTCACTCCACGATGTTGATCCATTGTTCCAAACGTAAACTCTTCCATTCTCATATTTCGCAAAATATCTTTTAGCCCACTTGGAAAAAATATTATCTCTTACCAGTATTGGTGTATCAACTGCAACTTTTGACCAGTCAACAGGTCTTGACAGTGTGCTTCTATCACTCAACTGCTCCACTACTTTATCCACATCATAGTCGGTTGCCTCTTCCTCTCTGATATTCACTATGTTCTGACAGCCACAATGTGGGCAGTCGAATGCCTCAAACGTTTTTGGTAGTTTTGCCAAGGTTCCAAAAGCTGCTACTTTCTCTGTCGCTAAATATTTTTCTTCTTTCTTTAATTCGAATTCTTTTTCACATATTTTGCACTTCATATTATTATCCTCCGAGGTAAAGGGAGCTGGGTAAGGGCTCCCTTGTGTATAAATGGCTTACAAATCAGTTTCGTGATATAAATAATTCGCATGCCTGGTTTCTTTCGCTTTCGCAGGTGTTTCAACCTATAGCTCATAGTGTGGTGTCTCTATCCAATAGAAATCCACTCCTGAGAGGAGTCTTAAGACCTCAAGCTCCGGCTTGTAGGCAGGACTCGTGAAGCATATTCCGACTGCCATCTCGTCGTTGTATGAGATAAGCCAGTCACCATGCACGGCAAAGGTGCTTGGTGGATTTTCGTTTTCACGGCACTTGTCCGGGTTGACTATGGCCAAGCGTGCATCGTTGATGAGACGCACCCCGCCCGGTGTTTTAACTACCGACATCATGTTATCGTTCTGCATGATTTTAATCGGTGAGATTAGTGCTTCCTTTGTATCCTCCGCCATGTCCCACAGGAGAGGCTTTCTTTCCGTTTCAAACTGTGGGTCGTGTCCTTTCTGGTATGTCATGAACTCGCCCTTTTCCGGTGCAAGACCGCATGTCTTGATTACGGTACCTAAAAATTCCTTTGTGATTTTTTCTTTGTCGGCTTCCACCATCCATCCGGTACCGTTCAGGATGTACATACCTTTCTCTGTGAGGCCAAACTTGACGCCCCACGTTTTGTAATCAGCTTTTAAAATTTTTTCTAATTTTGCGCAATCTATAAACATTTTCTACCTCCTAACTTGGTTCTTTCCCATATCTTCAAACGCTCTGGCCATGCTCTCCGCAACTCTTTGGAGCGTTTTGAACATCTCTGCAAATGCGTCTCTCAGGCCGTTTCCGATTCTTTCAATATCCTCCGGTATGAGATTGTATACTTTCATTGCCCCATTTCTTCCGGTGTATACTTCGTTACCGCTGTTTTTGGGGAATTGTGACCGTGGATTTTTTTATACTGTTTCTTTGCCTGTCGTTTGTTCATTTTGTTCTCGGAATCTTTTGCAGGCTCTCGCTCGTCCGTTTCTCACTTCCGATGGTCTGAGTATCCTGCATATTCCTTTCTTCCCTCCTCTCGGCCCTTTTCTGATCTCTTTATAGTTTTCACATTCTTCACAATGTCGTTTCTTCTCGTCTATATCCTGCCTTGTTAGCCTTGCATACTCATTCATGATTTTCTGCAATGTACAATTCTCACACTCTTTTTCACATCCGTTCTCACATGGCATATCTACATAGTCAACTTCCTCAGTTCCTCCACTCGTTACCGGATTTGTAAACGTGCAATACTCTCTTGGCGCATACATATCTCCGTAAACTCTTGTCATCTTTATCATCTTGCGTCCTCCATCGGTTTTCCGAACCGGTCAACTTTTTCGCTGAGCCATTTGCGTAGATTCCATATATTTGCCAGATCTGTCACTAGCAACCGGTGGCTCTTGTATTCATCAGCCATATATTCAGCCATTCCCTGCTCTGACAGCCTGTCCATATACTCTTTTCTGGTGCCATATACCGCCTCTATGACTTCTGTTTCTTCTGTCTGCTCTCTCTCGGCCGTTTCCGGTTCAGATTCTGCTGTTTGATTTTCTGCATCTGAGCTTTCATTTTCTCCGGTTTCATCATCCTCAACCTCCTCTTTTTCTAGTGTTTCCGTGGATTTTTGCGCGGGCGCAATTTGTTCTGCAAGGCTCTTTTCTCCTGTCTGTTCCTCGGGCCTGTCTGCAGGCTCTTTATTATCTTCTCCGCAGTCTGTATCTCTGTCGGTGGAATCATCCTTTTGCTCTTCTCCTGCTCCAGGAGCCGGCTCATTATCTGCCACGCTTCCCGATTCAGTCTCTTCGACCTCATCAGTGCCAGCTTCTCCAACTGCTGCATTGTCATCCTCTGACTCAGGAGTTTCTGCTGTAGTATGCTCTCCTGTCGGCTCATTTTCCTGTGTTTCATCGTCTCCTCCAAAATGGTTCTGCCACGTTCTGGTGCCTGCTGCATCCTCATCAAAGATGGAGCTCATACGCTGATAGAATTCCCACCATGACATATTTTTTGGCGTGTCTCCAAACTTCTTGATTGTGACGCGATTTTCGTACATCATCATAAAGTAAAGACCTTTTTTGAATGAACGGTTTCCGGCCGGATTTACAATTTCTGCAAATCGGCTCATTGACTCCTCATCAAACTCGTTTGAGTACACCTCGTTGAGGATATCCTTGTTCTCCTCAAAGAATTTCTCTATCAGCTGGCTTGTGTTATCTGCCACACCTTCTGTAGGCTCGGTCTTGTTAAACCTCTTGAGCTCTCTTATGTCCTCTCTTGATGTCTCGGGCTGTACCATCTGCCGGTCAGAGTCAGGGAGCTTGAGCATTTCCTCAAGCTGGCTTCTTCCAAGGTCCGTATACTCCGGCCTCAAGTGTTCTGAATATCCGTCAATCGAGTATTCACGGTTGATGCTCATGAATCGGCTTGTGGTGGATGCCTCAAGTCCGTACTCAGCCTTAGCAAATTCTGCTATGCTCTTGTAGCCATCATTTTCATAAAGTCTTTGGTCGTCAATCTGTCTGAGTGCATAGCCTATTCTCACGAAGCTCTGCTTCACTCCTATGAGTTCCTGCCTCAGTTTTTGTTTCATCTGCACCCAGTCATCTAGTGTCATCTGCACGTATTCCATATATCCTCCTATGCTATAGCCATTGCCGGCATATCTGCCGTAGTCGCTGCCGGCATGCCTGCTGTCCTCAGTGTTCCTGTCACAAGCATTCGTATGTAGCTGTTGAGCCACTTCTGTATGTTCTCCTGGTCAGGCTTCTTGTCGTGGGCTCCGTACCACTGCAGTATGTTCGGTACTTCGGAATCAATCTCGACAGTGACGTACTGCATATTTGGTGTGTCCTTGAATCTTAAGAAAAGTATGTACGTCTCTCCCCGATTGTGTTTCCCTAAGTAGTTATCTCCTCCGACACAATGATGAAGTACTCGCCCCTCTGTTACTATTTCCTCTGCTGACTTTGCCGGTCTGATGATGTATGTATCATCCTCGTAGTAATATTTATTTCTCAGCTTCCTATAGCTGTGTCGAATGTTCGGGAAGCGCGCCGCAACATCCTTCAGATGTTTGTCCAGTTCTTCCTTGTTGACCTCTTCCACCATCTTTTCGTGGGCTTCATCCAGGTCATGCGGGAACTGATATACCGTGTTGGTCAGATCGTAGCCTCTGTTTTCTCTCATGCTCAGGTAATCAGCATATGTAGAAGCCATGTGTCTGATTCTGTATACCGACCGACTGCAGCCTCCGTAATCACAGCATGCATATTTCTTTATGCGGTTTAAAAATTTCTGCAATGTCATGTATTTCTTTGCGAGCGCGACCTGTGTGTATGTGAGTCCGGTCTCTGCCAGCTGCTGTACCTGTTCATCTGTCCAGTTCTCCATGAATCTCTTTTCCATCTGCAAAACCCTTAGCAGTCCTATGTCTCCCTTTTCCTTAATGAGCAGCTTGAGCTTTTCCTTTCTGATGCCGAGAAACTCATCCGGTCTCGTTGCTGTTTCATCCTCAATGATTCCATATTGGCATTTGATAAGCTTCTCAGCTACTCCTATCAGGTGCATCTTCACAAGCATTTCAAGCTGTGGTGTACGCATGTAGCACTCAAGGTACTCAACCGGATTGCATGTACTCATCAGGCTGTCTGTGTATTCCTTCATAGCACTGTATTGAAACATGGTCCCTGTCATCTCATCATATGTCTCGGGAAGTATTGGCCCGGAATTGATTCTGATGCTTGATAAACCATACAGATTGCAGTCATCCCAGAAGTCTTTTCCTACATATGGATCATGCTTGTTGTAGTCAACCTGTACCTTTTTGCCGGGTTCGAAATATGCCCTTGCCAGTTCAACCCCCGACAGCTTTTCATAGGCATTGTACATTTCATTGCCGTTCTCGCCGGCAATGAAGCCGAGTGTCCACTCTTTTTCCACCTGTATGTACCTCATAACAAAGCCATTGTCTTTATATTTCTGGCCAAGAAACAGATACTGGGTTTTTCTGATGCTGCCTTTTACTTTTCCTTTGCACTTGTACTGCCCGCGTGCGCCACACATAGGACATGTGCCGAAGCTGTTCTCTCGCGGCTCTTCTATGTTTCTCTCAAACTGGTCCTCGTATGCTCCACTGCTTTTCCATCTTGCAGTGGTCACACCGCCACACTTACTGCAGGCTATGTCAGCCCGGCTTCCATGCTTCTTGTAATATAGAAAGTGCTCATCATGGAAATACGCATGATCAGCTCTGTACAGTATTGCTTTTTCAGGTAGTGCCTTGGTGTTTGCCTGTCTGTCCTTCAGTGCTTCCTGGCGTCTCTTGCGCTCTCGCTCTACTCTGTTTATCCTTTCTGTTGATGTGATGTCGGCCTCGTATCTTGATATGTGCTCCCACCACCAAGAAGCATCGAAAAGCTTGGTGCCGCAAAAGTTCTTTATCCTCTCAAGGTCTTCCGGGCTCTGCAGTATATTTTCATCTGTCAGGATTCCCCCGGTGTGTGTTTCCATCCATATTGGTCTGTAATATGAAACCTGCTGGCGTGTCCATACATGTTTGTCCGGCCAGTATGTGCCGAAATCCTTCTTGGTGAGTGTGATTCTCACCACAGGAATCTTCTTTGACTCCTTTTTATTTTCGTACACCTCAAGGAACAGGTGCCTTTGATGTCCTATGTTCTTGACTGCGGTAACACCAATGTACTTCACGGATTTTATTCTGCTTATTTTTTTGAGTCCTAGGTATGGTATTTTTTCTATTGTTTTTTTCTTCATCTGTAGTGCCTACTTTCCCATGTAGTAGTCAGTGATTATCTTCTTGGCTCTTGCCATACCCGGGATGCCGAGCGTGACTTTGCTCGCTGATACACCTGCTGCCTTGATGATATCCTTGTCCACCGTCTGCTGATTCTTGAAGGACCACATCAGGATGGCGGCTATACAGCCCTTCAATGTTTTGCCTTTCTTTCTGACGTTGTGAGCTAAGAGCTCATTCTCCATGCACTGGCCTCTTAGGTACTCCACCCAGTCCTCCATAATTTCTTTCGGTTTAAGTTCTGCTGCCTCGACATCAATCTTGCCGAGTGCCGCCGTGAGCTTATCGCACAGCTCCGGGATTTCTCCGTTGGTGTATAGGTCCACGAAATCAGCCTGTATTCCATTTTCTTTTGCCACTACCTTGAGGGATTCTATATCACCCTCGTTAAGCAGGTTTTCAGCGAGCTCGTTAATCTCACTGAACGAATCAAATTCTCCAAACTTATCAAACATATGGTTTCTCCTTTAAAAAACTCCATTTATCGTATTTTCGTTCTGTATCTGTAAAATCCGGATAAAACGCATCCAGATATGCTCTGAACCTGCCGAGCATCTCTTTTCTGTTTCCACTGCTGCCATTGTCCATCATATGATGGTGGTACCGGCATCCGACTGCTCCGTTCTGCCTGATACCAAGTCCCATGGATGAGCGTGGTATGTAGTGCATGATGTCTGTTATATCCATCTCAGGGACTGCTGTCGGTGGCATCTCATAGCCTATCTGGCAGAATATGCACCGATAATTGTCACGCTCTCTTATGGCAGTACGCTCTTTTTGTGAAAATTCAAGATATTTTGTATATTTAGGCATATGGATTTTTCCTCTTTTTGTGTTATAATATTTTTATAATTTTTTCTTTTAGTGTTGTTTTTTTATGCAGAGTCCGGTCAGGAAATTAGATTTTCCCGACCGGTCTTTTTTATGCCTCAATCTGCATAATATATGGTGTGTTGCTCTCCATGCGCTCATCCACATCCTGAAGCATGATATCCGTCAGCTCCTTGAGCGTGTCGAACATGCTGTCGGTGATGAGTCTCTTGTCGTGTCTTTCCTTCACTACTCCGATTATGTAGCCAGCTGTAAGTGCAGCTTCCTTTACATCTGCGCTCTCCTCAATCTTTCCGATCATGCCGATGCACTTCTTAAATTCCTTGTACTGTTTCATTCCTGCTGTGTGCTTCTTAAATAATTTCATGGTTTTTCTCTCCTTATGATGCTGCTTTCTGTTCTTTTGCCACCTCTGATGTCATGATGCCGATATCAAGTGGCTTCTCTGCCTTGATGGCAGCGTTTAACTGTTCTGCTGTTTCAATTCCAAGTTTTTTGAGTGCCTCTTTAAGTTTGTTCTCCATAAGTGACCTCCTAATATACCCAAATCCTCATTCCGATTCTGCTTATTACTTCTTTGAGCTTGAAATCTGCTTTCTCCGTCTTTATCACCTTCCTTTCGCCGGAAATCTTCTTACTAAGTCTCTTGCTGCCATCTGAAATGCCTGTTCTCTCTCGTCTCCTGTGGCTCTGATGACCTCCCGGCCGTTCTGTAATATTTTGATTATGTGCTCACCGTCTTTTTCCCTCAGTGTCATTGAGAGATGATACCGCTTTTGACGAGGCGAATACGCACTATAAAATAGGTCTGTCAGTGTTTTCAATCCTTTTCAATCCTTTCTCTCTTAAATGCTACTTGCATATTTACTTCCTACAGCCGTATACTTTCCTTACAGGCACTGCCATGCCGAGTAAATGAAAGGTAATCTTGCAAATGAAACTAAATAATGATTGTATTCGTGATATTCTTTTAACGCTGGAGGAATTATGTACATTCGAAAATAAGTTCACCTATGATATAGAGTCTCAACCTCCACATTTATTAGCAAAATACTCACGTGAAGAAGTTCTCTATCACATTCGCCAATGTGAACATTCTGCCCTGATATTAAAACCGCTTTATTGCTATGGTGGCGATATAGTAGAAATTAGTGATCTTTCACCATCTGGACACGAATATCTTGCTAATATCCGTTCCGACAATATTTGGAACAAGACAAAAAAAGTTGCTGGTGAAATAGGTGCTACATCACTATCCGCAATGGTTCAAATCTCTAGTCAGATAATCACTGCTATCATAAAATCACAGTTTGGGCTTACATAAATCCTTTATCACATGCTCTATCACAAATTTCTTGCACTCAACCATCTCCTCTTTTGATGGCTGAGTGTTCGTCTTTTGTATGATCCATACAATCAACGCATATTTTGTCCACTTATTTTCAAGCCACCCTATCAAGCAAGTTATCAATGCTATGATGAATATTAGTTTCAATTTTTCTCACGCTCCTTCCTAAATCAGATTTCTCTCCGGTAAGCCCGGATGTATTCTTTATTGATTCAGCATGTTCTTGACTTCTGCCTTGAGCTCGACAAGGCTTGCAAGGTACGCTGCTTCTGTGAGGATTTTCTCTCTCTTGAGTTTCTGATACTGTTCCTCATTCCAGTCCTCTCTCGTGTTAGTACAGAAGCTGTTGTATTCTTCCTCTTTCTTGCAGTTCATCTCATCTGCTTTATCTATTTTCTCGAGGATTTTCTCGAGAATGAGCAATTCTTCCTTTGTCATGGCTTTTTCTCCTCTGCATCTTCAAATAAAGCTGGTCGATATGTTTCTTTCGCAATATGCTTCTTTGCCTCGTACCTCGATGTGATACAGCTTTCCAACTGTGCCATTGCCCGATCAAGCGCTTCCTTTTTCTCTTTGACATTCGCCAGTCTTCCGAGTAGTTCTTTGTCCGAGACTTCTATTTCCAGTCCGATTCTCATTTGCTCTCCTTTTCCTGCATCCTGTCCAGCAACGTTTCCCACTGCAGCACTGCAGTCTTCATCTCTTTTGCATCTACACCAAACTCTCGCATCTTCTCTTCCATTGGTACCGGCTCATGGTCTTTCTTGGGGTACTGCTGATATATGCTCTCTGCAGCATGGATTCCGTACCGGTAATAGCATTTCACTGCCAGCTCCGGTGTAATGATTCCTTTTCCCTGTACAGTGCACCTGCTCTTGTCCTTGTAGGTGAAAAATATTTTCCACATGGTCTTTTCCTTTCTTAAATGCTACTTGCATATTTATATCTAACTTTTCTAAGGGGAGGTTTTTCCTCCTCTTATCTCGTCTAATATTTCATGCAGTAATGCGGTCTGGTACATTATTTCCTTTCCTATAACAGAGTCCGGATCTATACATACCGACTTTCTTTTCTTTTTTGCTTTTTCTCTCTTGATTTCATCTCTTTGCATTTCTGCAAACTTGGAAATCTCTTTATAAATTTGATTTCCCATATATCACACTCCTTTCCGCTCATAACTTGCGTTTACGTAAGTTCGTTAGCAAAAAAAATAAACGTAAGTTTTTCTTTTGGTATGTCTAGGCTCTTGGCAATTTCTGTAGCCTCTTTAACAGTAAGTGTTTCACCCTCTATACTATTGATTTTTCTATTTAATGTGGAAGGGTTCATACCTACTTTTTCAGCCAAATCAGCTTGTGTCATACCAGTTCTTTTTAATTGTGCTTTTAATTCCATGACATTAATCATCGTATGTTTTTTAGCTCCTTTCGTTTGCGTATACGTAAGTTTTATATTTTCATAATAACACAGTTTTTTGTGTTGTCAACAATTATTTTTCGTTTACGTAAGTTTTTCTTGCATTTTTGCAATTTTTATTATATTATATGCATACAAACATTATATGAAAGGTGGTGTTGACATATAGCTGTACAGGACATTATCAAGAAACGACGATTAGAATTACAATTAACTTTGAAAGATGTTGCAAAAGCTCTAGGTGTTTCTGAAGCGACTGTTTCTAGATATGAAAGTGGCGAAATTCAAAATATGGGAATTGATAAGATTGAATCTCTTTCAACTGTTCTCCGCTGTTCGCCAGGCTATCTTATGGGTTGGAACGAAAATACATGGATTGGTGTAACAAATGCTGATAAACCTATCCTCGATAAATACCATACTCTGAACGACAATGGGAAGCAACGACTCCTTGAGCGTGCCGATGAACTTATTGAACTGGGTTATGTTACAAAAGGGGACGTACTGAAAGAGGCATAAGGTACTCTGTTGAAGAGAATATTATAAAATTTAAATAAGGAGGCACTTATGGATAAAAAGGAATTTGATGAACGTTTAAATGCATTGTCTGAAAGAGTCTTATCTAAAGCTCTTACACCTGATGATGAAACAAATTATACTGAATCATTATTTGAATCAATTAGGCACGTAAATGAATATGGTCAGGAGTTTTGGTATGCAAGAGAGCTACAGGCTGCGCTCGAATACAAAGAATGGAGAAACTTTTGTAAAGTAATTGAGAAAGCCAAAACAGCATGTGATGGTAGTAATACCTCTATTTCTAGCCATTTTGTTGACGTCAACAAAATGGTAACTGCCGGAGTTGCTTCAAAAGAAATTGACGATATGGAATTATCCCGTTATGCCTGCTATCTTATAGTGCAGAATGGAGATCCGCGAAAAAAGGTAATCGCACTTGGTCAATCATACTTTGCTGTCAAAACGCGTCAGCAGGAACTTATTGATAACTACGATAATCTCAACGAGGATCAGAAGCGTTTGGCCATCCGCAAAGAAATGAAAGAACATAACAAGCTTCTTGTAGCCGCTGCCAAGGATGCCGGTGTGCAAAGTGGTATTGATTATGCAATATTTCAAAATAGTGGTTACAAGGGGCTTTATGGTGGTATGACCGCTAAGGATATTAAAGCTCATAAGCAGTTAGGCAAGAATGATGACATATTAGACTATATGGGTCATGAAGAACTTGCCGCCAATCTCTTCCGTGCAACACAGACAGAGGCAAAGCTCCGCAGAGAGCAGGTAAAAGGCAAAGAAAATGCAAATCAGACTCACTATGCTGTTGGCAAGGAAGTCCGTGATACCATTAAGCGATTAGGTGGCACAATGCCAGAAGACTTACCTACACCAGATAAAAGTATCAAACAGCTCGAGCGTGAACAGAAACTGCTGCAAAAGAAAAAATAAAAATTATTACTATGATTTCATCTTTCCTAGGAATTGCTGTTGTAGCCTTACCGGCCGGTATAATAACGTCAGGTTTAATGGATGAATTAAGCAAATCACATGATGAATAGCATAAGTTTAAGGAGGAATTTATATGGCAATGATTAAATGCCCTGAATGTGGAAAAGATATTTCTAATCAGTCAGACAAATGTATATACTGTGGTTTTCCTATAAGAAATGAAGATATGATAGTCTGTAGCAACTGCGGAGTTCTTAACCAGGCTGGAAGTACATTCTGCTCTTCCTGCGGTAATCCTCTGGTTAAAGGTATTACTGCTCCGTCAACAACAAAGGCACATAAATCTGCTAATAAGAAAAAACACTCAAAAAAACGACATAGTAAAGCACCTCTTTTTATGTCCATATTCTTCTTATTACTAATTTTAATAGCAGTCATTGTTTTCAGATGGGCTATTCAATCAGGCAGACTTGAAGTTGTAATAAAGGATCCTGATACAAATGAAAGCTATCAGCTCATATCAAGTAGCGGTTTGTTCAATGTTGCATTAACAATTCCTGCAGAATATGTTGAAGGCACAACTCAAAAGGAGCTCAATAAACAAGCCAAGGAAGGAACTTTTAAATCTGCCACACTGAACAAAGATGGAAGTGTTACATATGTCATGAGTAAATCTCAACACAAGGAAATGTTGAACACGCTTAAGGATTCTATCGCAGATGAACTTAATAAAATTCCTAACTCTACCGACTATCCAAATGTAACTAAAGTCGAAGCCAATGACGATTATACCAAATTTACTGTTACCACAGCTAGTACAGAGCTTTCGTTTGAGGAGCAATTTCTTAGTGTCCAGCTTTACATATATGGAGGAATGTACAATGCATTTAATAATTTATCCCCTGTTATATCTGTTGATTATGTAAATGCAGACTCCGGAGCTACAATTTACTCTGGAAAATCCTCTGATATAACTAATTAAACTGTTTTAAATTCATAGTTTTGCGCCGGCGCAAATTTTAATCTTATTTTTAATATGAATACTTGACAAGACTAATTCATATGCTAAAATATAGCTAATTAGCGAATGACTGCTGTGCGGTCGCAAAATTAGTCTTGGTTTATTCCAAGGCTTTTTTTGCGTTTATGAGGATTTTACAATGAATAAACAAATAACTTATACTGACGTATATAGTCAGCTAGAAAAATTAAAATCTCAAAATCTTATAATATCAGATGAGGCTTTTGCTATTAGTGCTCTTTCGAGATATGGTTATTCAACCCTAATCAAAGTCTCTTGGTTTAGCACCGTGTAAAAGGTGCTGTAACTAAACAACCGCCCTGCAGCTACCAACTGCAGAGCGATTATATAGATGTTACCTATCAACCCGAGGGCCAATATAATAACTCCCTAAGCAAGTCTTATTATATCACATGCCCTCTTTTTTAGAAAGGGGCTTTTTATATGTCTAAAACTGTCGCTATCTATGTCAGGGTTTCCACAGGGAAACAGGCTGACAGAGACTCTATCCCTTTTCAGATTCAGGAATGCTCCAACTATGTGAAGCATTTTCTTAAAACTGAAAATTTTGAAGTATTCAAGGATGCTGGGCGCTCCGGCAAGAACACTCACCGTCCGGAGTATCAGAGAATGATTGAAAAGGTCAAAGCCGGCATGATTTCTCATGTCGTGGTGTACAAGATCGACCGTATTTCACGTAATCTCGTGGACTTCTCTATCATGTACAATGATTTCAAAGAGCACAAGGTTGCATTCATCTCTTTAAATGAGCAGTTCGACACCTCTAGTGCCATCGGTGAAGCCGTGCTCAAGATTATCCTCGTGTTTGCTGAGCTTGAGCGTAAGCTCACAGGTGAGCGTGTGCGTGACATCATGATGAACCGCGCGCTCGAGGGCAAGTGGAACGGTGCCAGGGTGCCGTATGGCTGGGACTGGGATACAAAGAAGCAATGCCCGGTGCATTCTGATACTGAGGCAGAATATGCCCGGATGATGTACAGGCTCTATGATGAGTGCCACTCTACCTGTGTGGTGCGTGATTACTGCAATGCTCACGACATCCCGACCAAGCGTGGCGGTGAGTGGACCAGCAAGACCGTGGCTGATTTCCTCAGGAATCCTATGAATGTCGGTGACTACCGCTACAATTACAGGAAATCTGCCAGAGGCAAGAGGAATGATCCGTCTGAGGTTATCTATGTGAAGGATGTATTTCCACCTCTTATTGACAGAGAGCTCTATGAGAGGGTGACTCATCAGATGGACCTGAACACCTTCGGACTCGGCAAGGATGGGCGCAAGGTGGTCAGCAAGAAGACTCATGTGTTTGGCGGCCTTGTCGTATGTGGTCTGTGCGGGGCTTTCTATCACTCCGATGCCGATGTGGTCAGAGCCGATGGTTTCAGGCCGTCGAATTATCGATGCGGTGCTCACAACAAAAAAATTCACTGCAAGGCAAAGGGCACCTCTGATGTGAAGCTCGGACCGTTTATTTTCAACTATATCTCAAATCTGGTCAAGGCTTCCAAATCAAAGAAACTGCTGCACTTTGTCTCTGATCTGGAGCAGATACTCCTCACCGGCCCGGAGTTTGAGCAGGTGGCAGGCATCGCTGACATTGGACTGGATGTCACCTTTGACACTATCATGCATGGTTTCAAACCGAAGCGGTACACTGCTGCACCATATACCGTCATCCGCTCCGGTGATTCTGATGCACTCACAGCAAAAAGAGATAAGACCATCAGAGCGCTTGAGAGGCTCAAGAAGCTGTTTTTATTTGAAGATGATGCAATGAGTGAAAAAGAATATCTGATGTCTAAGAGGGAGCTTGAGGGCACGCTCAGCGATATAGAAAATGAGCTGTCAGCTCTTGAAGCCGACACTGCAGATACAAAATACGATGATATGTCTTTCATCTCCACTGCATCCGGATTTTTAATTGCTCATCAGATTGCATCAGGTGAGCACATCAACTACAGGGAGCTCTCCTGTGCCGTAGATGCAAAGGTGCTTAAGGATTTTGTGAACAGTGTGATTGAGAGGATTGTTCTGCTGGACGGACGCGTGGCTTCGATAGAGTTTAAGAATGGACTCGTTCACGAGTTCCTTTACAGAGAATAAGAGCAGGCTGAGGAGGCAGCCTGCTCTCTTTATGTGTGTATGAGTAAGATTAGATTAACAAGAAAGGTTGATTTTACAAGGTTTTAGGCATCTTGTTTTTAGAGTTCATCTGACAGCCGAAAGTCTTTACAAAATAAGTCATAGGACGGCCGATTTCTTTAGATTTCTTTTCAACAAAATCCTTTGCCTTTGCCATGTAGTAATACTGCCTCTCAGGCTCATGTGCCGGTGGTGTCTTTGTTATATCTATATCGTAGCTCATGTTATATTATGTTTCCTCTCAAATTAATTCTATGATACTTTACCTGACTATTCCCTGATCTGACCGCTACCGTAAATAATATACTTATAGCTTGTCAGTGCTTCAAGCCCCATAGGTCCCCTTGCGTGAAGCTTCTGTGTGCTGATGCCTATCTCAGCTCCAAAGCCGAATTCATTTCCATCAGAAAATCTGGTTGAAGCATTTACATAAACGCACGCAGCATCTATCTCATTTAAGAACTTCTGCGCATTGTCGTAATCATTTGTAACGATTGCCTCAGAATGTGATGTGTTGTATCTGTTGATATGCTCGATTGCCTCATCAATACTGTCAACAATCTTTACCGACATGATGTAATCAAGATACTCCATACCCCAGTCATCGGCAGTGGCCTCTGTCACATCATCTCTTCCTTGCAGTATAGCCTGCGCTCTTTCATCACAGTGCAGCTGTACATGATGCTCTCTTAGCTTATCGTACAGCTTTGGCAGAAACTCCTCTGCTATGGCACTGTGTACTACAATCGACTCACATGCATTGCAGACACTGATTCTTTGAGTCTTTGCATTGTTTATAATATTAACAGCCATATCAAAGTCAGCATCCTTGTCCACATATACATGGCAGTTGCCTGTACCGGTCTGGATGACAGGGATTGTGGCATTTTTGACAACATTTTGGATGAGTCCTGCACCGCCTCTTGGTATGAGCACATCCACATACTGATCCATCTTCATAAACGCATTTGTTGTCTCTCTGTCTGTTGACTCAATAAGTGCAAGTGCAGCAGCAGAAACCAAATTGTCCGTCAAGGCCTTTTTTAAAGCCTTTACTATTGCGATATTGGTATTTATCGCATCACTTCCACCCTTCAATATGACACAGTTGCCTGTCTTAAAGCACAGACCAAAGGCATCTGATGTGACATTTGGGCGCGCCTCAAAAATGATTCCCACAACACCGATTGCAACTCTTCTTTTTCCGATAATAAGGCCATTAGGACGCTTTGCCATAGACATCACTTCCCCAATTGGGTCTGCAAGCTTTGCTATCTGTCTGAGTCCGTCAGCCATGCCAAGGAGCCTGTCATGGTCCAGCGAGAGCCTGTCAATCATGCTCTTTGCCTTCATATTTTCCTCTGCTGTAGCCACATCCCTTTTGTTTGCCTCAAGGATTTCTTTTTCTGCCTTAAGCAGATTGTCCGCTGCATCGTTTAATACCTTATTCTTGATATCTGTATCCAGTGTTCCTATCTTTACTCTGGCCTCGTATGCATCCGCACAAATTTTTTCTAAATCAGTCATCAATAAACACCTCTCTCTTATCTGTTATCACTCCATCTAAGGGTACGTCATATTCATCTTCAAACGTCATGCTGCTAAGTAACTGGAAATCGTAGCCCACTCCAACTGCCATGACAGTGTCTCTTTTTGTAAAAGACGATAAATATCTGTCATAAAAGCCCTTTCCGTAACCGATTCTGTAACCGGTATCCGAAAATGCAAGCCCCGGCACTATCATAAGCGCCCTGCCATCCGCCTGCGTATACTCCTTCGTCATATCAGGCTCTTTAATATTAAATGAACCACAATTAAGCTCATCAAGGCTTCTTACCCTGTAAAAGGACATTTTATTGCCCGAAACCCTCGGATAATATATCCTTTTTGCTTTGTTTATTAAATAGGTAAAATACTCATCAGTATTCACTTCATTTCTAATAGCTGAATACAAAAGTATGTTGTCATAATATCTGTCGAGCTCTAAAGCTATGAGCCTTTTATAAATGTCATGGCTCATGTTGTGGCACTCATCAGCACCCAGAAGGCCTCTTTGCTTTTTTAGCCTGCTACGAATTTCTTTTTTTGTTTCCATATTTCTCGCCGAGGTTCTCAACCGAACCGTCATCGTTTACCATATCGATATTGTTGAGCTGGTTTCTTAAATTCTTCTTCACGTTTGCTATATACTCCTTGCGCAAAAGATCCTGCTCCTTTTTATCTGCCTCAGAAAGTCCCTCTGCCTGTGACTTTCTGTAAAGCTCATTGATTCGCTGTATTTTTTCCTGTGTCATAGCACTCTCCTGATTTCAAATTTATAGCTGATTACTGGCCGCCTGTAGATGTAGGTGCCATCTCTCTTTGTATATAATCCGCAAGCACAAACTCTGCATCCTTTGCCCTGTGGAAAAGTGTTCCTGTATATCTGTCATTCATAATGTCATATAAAATCCCCATATTGCCGCCGTTTGCGATAATCATATCGGCACCGGAATATGTGGCAATCTTTGCCGCTGTAAGCTTTGTCGCCATGCCGCCGGTTCCGACATCGCTGCCGGTTGATGACTTTGCCATGCCAAGTATTCTCCTGTCAAGCGTATCAACCTCTCTGATAAGCTTTGCATCCGGATTGTCATGAGGATCATCGGAATACAGTCCGTCTATATCAGAAAGCAGTATGAGCAGATCAGCCTTCGTGATTGATGTAACAATAGCAGACAGCGTATCATTGTCACCAAACTGCATCTCGTATGTGCTTACCGTATCATTTTCATTGACAATAGGCACCACGTTCAGATCAAAAAGCTCCTCAAATGTATTCATAACATTGCGTCTGGAAACAGGATTGACTATGGTATTTTTTGTCATGAGCACCTGTCCGGAATTCTGATTATACTCGGAAAAAAGCTTCTGATATGTCATCATCAGCCTGCCCTGTCCCACTGCGGCGCATGCCTGCTTTATTGAAATGTCGCTCGGGCGCTCCTTTATGCCTATCACATCACGTCCAACCGCGATGGCGCCGGAGCTTACGAGGCACACATCCATACCGCTGTTTCTGTAATCACATATCGAGCGCACCAGACGCTCCATCTTTGAAAAATTGAGGCTTCCCGTCTCTGCATGTGTCAGCGTCGATGAGCCTATCTTTATTACCACTCTTTTATAATTGTCTAAAAAACTCATTTCTATCATCTTTCCTATTGTAAGTCTAAATGCATACATAATTACATTACGCATACATTTACTACTTTACCATATATTCATGCAAAATACAAAATCATTTTTACTACTGTCTCATTTTTTTATTCTGTGTTATTATATTTATGCTTTTACTATTTAAGCTTTAACTATAAATAATTTACAACTAGGAAATTAATAAAGGATGCACTATGAAAAATAAACTAAAACATCTTGTCCCTGTCCTTTTGGCGCTTGCCACAATAACAGGAAGCCTGTCTGCATGTGAATTAAAGCCCAAGGCTCAGCAGAAGGTTTCCAAACAGGGCTTCTACTTTGACACGATAATACAGATTACGCTTTATGGCACTACCGACGAGAAATACATAGACGACTGCTTTGATATGGCAAAGAAATATGAGGATATGCTGTCAAACACAGTTAGTTACTCAGAGGTGAGCAAAATAAATGACGCTGCCGGCAAAGAATATGTCACAGTAAGCAATGATACGCTTGAGCTCATCAAAAAAGGCATCGAATACGGCGACACAAGTGACGGCAGGTTTGATATCACTATAGGAAAGTTGTCTGATTTGTGGAATTTTTCCGAAATAGCTGAAAATACCGACTCTAAAGATAATGAGGTTGATGCATCAGTCGTTCCGTCTGATGCGCAGATACAAAGCGAGCTGTCACATGTAAATTACCGCAATATACAGATTAACGGAAACGATGTGATGCTAACCGATTCAAAAGCAAAGCTTGACCTTGGTGGAATCGCAAAGGGCTTTATCGCCGATAAGATGAAGACTTATTTACAGTCAAAAAAAATCACATCAGGCATCATAAATCTGGGTGGCAATGTCCTCACTGTCGGTGAAAAATCAGACGGAAGTGATTATACAGTCGGCATACAAAAGCCTTTTGACGAGAGTGGCGAGCCAATATGTACTGTCAAAGTCAAGGACAAATCCGTCGTCACCTCCGGCATCTACGAGCGGTACTACAGAGTAGACGGCAAGCTATATCACCATATACTGGACACCACAACCGGCTATCCTGTCAAAAATAATCTGTACTCTGTTACCATCATAAGCGACTCCTCCTGCGACGGAGATGCCTTAAGCACCACATGCTTTGCTCTTGGCATTGATAAAGCAAAGGAGCTTATAAATTCCCTTTCCGGTGTTGAGGCAATATTTGTGACAGATGATTATAGTATTATCACGACATCAGATGAATATAACGTAAGCACAGAATAGCTGCAAGCTTATAAAAAAGCTGCCACATATCATAACGATATGTGACAGCTTTTATGCATTATAAAATAATCTTCTTTGGACACTTCTCTGCGCAGATTCCGCAGCCTGTACATTTCTCCTGATCAATATAAGCTACATTGTCTACTACATGGACAGCATCTGACGGACAGTTCTTCTCGCACAGATGACAGCCGATACATCCAACCGAGCATGCCTTCATGACATCCTTGCCCTTGTCCTTTGAGCTGCACTTTACAACGTGCTTTGTGTCATATGGAATAAGCTCGATGAGGTGCTTTGGACAAGCCTCTACGCACTTGCCGCAGGCCTTGCATGTAAGCGGATTGACGCATGCAACTCCGTCAACCACATGGATTGAATCAAAAGGACATGCCTTCACACAGCTTCCATAGCCGAGACAGCCATAATTACATGACTTAGGTCCGCCGCCCGGTACAAATGACATGGCAACACAATCCTCTACTCCTGTGTAGTCGTAGTCTGTATTTGCTTTATCGCATGTGCCGGCGCACTTTACAAATGCGACCTTCTTTACTCCGGCCTCAACCTTTACACCCATAATCTCGCTGACTTTTGCTGCAACAGGGTCTCCACCAACAGGACACTGTCCTACCGGTGCCTCTCCCTTTACGATGGCGGCAGCAAGTCCGGAGCATCCGGCATATCCACAGCCACCACAGTTGTTGCCCGGAAGCACCTCAAGTATTGCTTCCTCTCTCGGGTCAACCTCTACTTTGAATTTTTCTCCTGAAATACCGAGGAAAAATCCAAGAATTATACCGACAGCTCCAACAACTAAAGCTGCAATAATAATCGCAGTAACATTCATATCACTTTTCCTCCAATCCTATACAGAAACCATTCCTGAGAATCCCATAAAGGCGATAGCCATAAGACACGCTGTAAGAAGCACGATGGCTGTTCCCTGGAAAGGCTTTGGAATATCATTATACTCAATCTTCTCACGAACACCTGCCATAAGCACGATGGCAATAAAGAAACCAAAAGCTGTGGCAAAGCCGTAAACTACACTCTCTAAGATATTGTAGCCCTTTGTTACACTGTTAAGTGCTACACCGAGTACGGCACAGTTTGTTGTGATAAGAGGCAGATACACACCGAGTGCTTTGTAAAGAGGAGGCATCTGTTTCTTTAAGAACATCTCTACAAACTGAACAAGTGCTGCAATTACAAGAATGAACACGATAGTCTGCAAATATGACAGATTAAGCGGATACAGTATAAAATTGTAAATAAGCTGTGTAACGAATGTGGCGATTGTGATAACGAAAATTACCGCACCACCCATTCCTGCAGCAGTTTTTGTGTTCTTTGATACGCCGAGGAAAGGACAGATACCAAGGAACTGGCTAAGTACTACATTGTTAACTATTGCATATGCTACTGCAATGAGCAGTAAATGACCTAATGTACCCATTATTTATCCCCTCCTTCTGTAGTGTTAGGAGCAACAGCGGCCTGTGCTGCTTTTGCTGATGGACATGATGCTCCACAATGTGCACAATCTCCTGAAAGGCAGCCTGCCGGCTCAGCAAGAGGTGTACCCTTTGCTTCCATCTTTTTACGGATGATATTCATGCCTGCAACGAGGAAGCCAAGTACGAGGAAGGCTCCCGGTGCCATGATAAAGATTGTGATTGGTGTAAACCAGTCACCGAAAATCTTGATGTTGAAGAATGTTCCTGCACCTAAAATTTCACGGATAAGTCCGATAATTGTAAGACCCATGGTAAATCCAAGTCCCATTCCCATTCCATCAAAGATAGACTCTACAGGTGGATTCTTTGAAGCATAGCTCTCGGCACGTCCAAGGATGATACAGTTAACCACGATAAGTGGGATGTATACACCAAGTGCTGCTGAAAGGCTAGGCAGATAAGCCTGCATTAAAAACTGTACTACTGTAACAAGAGATGCAACTATGACGATATATGCCGGCATACGCACTCCGTTAGGAATCACTTTTCTGAAAAGTGAAATCAAAAGGTTTGAACATATAAGTACCACCGTGGTGGAAAGTCCCATTCCAAGTCCGTTTATGGCACTGGATGTAACAGCCAGTGTAGGACACATACCAAGCATAAGTACAAAGGTAGGATTTTCCTTAATGATACCATTATATAAACGCTCTACATATTTGTTCATTAGTTGGCACCTCCCTGTAATTTATTCTGGAAGTAAGTAATAGCTGCGTTGCAGCCGTTGGCCATAGCCTTTGATGTGATGGTTGAGCCTGTGATGGCCTCAATCTCATCATCCTTTGAAGGTGTGGCCTTTACAACGTCGAACTTGTCTACTTTCTTGTTCTCAAACTGCTTGTAGAAATCAGCCTCCTCGGCCTTCATTCCAAGTCCCGGAGTCTCACTGATGCTTGTGATCGAGTAGCCGTTTACAGTACCATCATTCTTGATACCTACAGAGAATGTGATACTTCCCTGGCTTCCATCCTTGGCTGTAACTGTGATGACATAGCCTAATGTCTTTTTGTTTGAATCAAGGGCAGTCTCAATATCATCGATTGTATCCTTGTAGCCCGCATCAGATACAAGCTTATCAGCTTCATCAACATCATAATCATATTTCTCAAATGATTTTGCTTCCGAAAATACTGCCTGATATGCTTTCTGTGCTGCTGCTTTATTGGCCTTGTCGATAGGCTCTGCCGTGATTCCCTGAACCAGGGCAAGAATAAAACCAAGCACCAAAGTAAAGGCAGTTAAAATCAAAGCGTCATGTACAATACGTTTATTCATTCTTCTTTGCCTCCTTTACCATACCAAAGGCTCTTGGGATAGAAACCTTCTCAATAATAGGAACAAGGCAGTTGCTTAAGATGATAGCAAAGGAAACACCCTCTGCATTGGCACCGAAGCAACGGAATACTCCTGTCAATATACCACAGCAGATACCGAATATTATCTTTCCCATCGGCGTAATCGGGCTTGTGACATAATCGGTTGCCATGAAAAATGCACCAAGCATCAGTCCGCCACCGCAGAGCTCTGCAACAACATAGTTGATATCAAATTGCTGTGCTCCGAAAAGGAACATGAAAACGGCAAATGTAATAATGTAAGATGCAGGAATCTTTAAATCAATGACTCCAAGTAAAATCATGATGATAGCACCTATTAAAATAGCTATAACTGATGTCTCACCGATTGTTCCTGCAGTATTTCCTATAAGCATATCCCTTACATTGACACTTGAAAGCCCCTCATTTTTGATGAGCGCAAGTGGTGTTGCTCCTGAGTATACATCCACACCGTTTCTTGTGACATTGAAATTAGTCATATCAGCCGCAAATGCGATGAGAAGGAAGCATCTTCCACCAAGTGCCGGGTTCATAAAGTTCTGTCCGAGTCCTCCGAACATACACTTGACAATGATGATTGCAAATACTCCACCGAGTACAGCCTCCCACCATGGAAGTGAAACCGGAAGGTTTAGTGCTAAAAGCAGTCCTGTAACTACCGCACTAAGGTCTGTAATTGTGCTCTTTTTCTTAACTATGTAGTCAAACACCCATTCTGATGCCACACACGATGCGATGGTAAGCAGAATGATAAAAAGTGCTCTAAATCCAAAATTGTAAATACCAAAAAGACTTGCCGGGAGTAATGCTATAATGACATAAAGCATTATTCTATCAGTGGAATCCTTGGCACGTACATGTGGTGATGATGAAACATGATATAAATCACTCACTTTAATCCACCTCTTTCTTTATTTTTTGCTGGCCTGTTTTCTCTTTTCAGCGAGAACAAGCTTCTTCATTGTCTTAATAGGCTGAGCCACCTGTCTCCTTGACGGACATGCAAATGAACAGCTTCCACACTCAATACACTCAAGTCCGTGCCACTTCTCAAACTCATCCATCTGTCCACGCAAACCAAACTTCGCAAGACGGCTTGGAATAAGCTGCTCAGGACATGCCTCCACGCAACGACCGCAGTTAATGCAGGCCTGTGGCTCAAATGCTGCCACCTCATCATGTGTGAAGCACAGTATTGATGAAGAGGTCTTTGTAGTAGGGATATCAAGACTAAACATGGCAAAGCCCATCATAGGACCACCTGATATAATCTTCTCCGGCTGGCTCTTAAAGCCACCTGCAGCATCAACCAGCTCCTGATATGAGGTACCGATGCTGTATAATATATTGGAAGGATTCTTCACAGCATCTCCTGTAACTGTTGAAATACGCTTCATGACAGGCTGTCCATTCTTTACTGCATTGTATACAGCAATGATTGTCTCTACATTATCAACGATACAGCCTGCATCAGCAGGGAGCATCTTAGAATTGATGGCTCTGCCGGTTGTAGCATAGATGAGCTGTCTCTCACCACCCTGTGGGTACTTTGTCATAAGCGGACAGACCTCAATACGTGGCTCATCCTTCGTGAGCTCTGTGAGCTTTTCGATACAGTCAGGCTTATTATCCTCTATACCAAGGATACCCTTTGCATTGTCAAAAAGCTGAAGTATGATCTTCATGCCGCCAATTAATTCCTCAGGATTCTCAAGCATACGTCTGTAGTCAGATGTGAGGTAAGGCTCACACTCAGCGCAGTTTGCGATAATATACTCAATCTTGTCCGGCTCCTTTGGAGAAAGCTTTACATGTGTAGGGAAACCGGCACCGCCCATGCCGACAACTCCCGCATTCTTGACCTTCTCGATGATTTCTTCCTTTGAAAGCGCAGTGACATCCTCGACGCTCTTATATGTTGTCTCAGTAAACATGCCATCATTTTCGATAACAATACTGTCAACCATATCGCCGACCGCCACACGTCGCTTCTCAATAGCCTTAACTTTTCCTGACACTGATGAATAGATAGGTGATGAAACAAAGCCACCGGCCTCTGCTATCATCTGTCCCTTCAACACAGTGTCACCTACGGCAACAACAGGCTTAGCCGGTGCGCCGATATGCTGCGAAACCGGATATACCATGTCGCCCTTGGGCAAAACTTCTTTAATTGGTGAATCCTTAGACAGCTCTTTGCCATCATATGGATGAACACCGCCAATAAACGTTTTATGACCCATTTTTGTGTCCCTCTTTCTTTTAGATTAATAACGTGGAAATGCTATTGCACATTACTATTCCTATTATACCACTTATGATTTTTAGTTAAATAGTATATTATGTACTTTTTTTAATACTTTATGTTATAATGTTTATACAAATGATATTCAAGGCAGGAATCAAAAATGAAAATATTTCACAATGAAGAAATTTACATAAAAACCGATAATTTTTCAGACAGCATATTTAAAGAAAACACAATGTTCTTTGATATTGAGACAACAGGCTTTTCACCGGTGAAAGCGATTGTCTACATGATAGGCTGTGCAAGGCGCATTAAAAATCGTATTGTAATAGACCAGTATTTTGCCGAATCTGTCGATGACGAAGCAGCTGTAATTGAAGCCTTCGCAGGAAGTCTGTCCGGTTGCAGCACTATCATATCCTTCAATGGTGTCGGTTTTGATATACCATTTTTAAAGAATAAATACAAGAAATATAAGCAGGATGACCCCTTCTGTAATGTGCAGATACTCGATATCTTTAAGGAGCTTTCCCCGATAAAGCCTCTTTTGTGCCTCGAAAACTACAAGCAAAAAAGCATCGAAGCATTTCTTGGTATAGATAGGGAGGATAAATATTCCGGTGGTGAGCTCATAAACGTTTATTATGAATATCTTGCCCAAAATGACGACAAAAAGCTATCCCTGCTTTTGACACACAACTACGAGGATGTCCTTGGCATGACAAAGCTCCTTAATATACTTTCGTATAAAGAATGCATACATGGCATTGCAGATATCACCGGTGTATCCGTAAACCCATATACAGCTTACGACGGCAGTCTGATGAATGAGCTTATCATATCATTTGAAAATAAATTCTCCGTTCCAAAATCTGTAAGTTTCCATGACAATGACATCTATCTGACCATCGGCACTACAAAAAGCTATGTGCGTGCAGAGATATTCGAGGGGGAAATGCGCCATTTCTACAGCGATTATAAAAACTACTACTATCTGCCAAAGGAGGACATGGCCATACACAAGAGTGTCGCAGCATATGTCGACCACGAATACCGTGAAAAATGCAAAGCGTACAACTGCTATGTGCGCAAAACCGGTGCCTTCATCAGACAGTACTCTGACTTCATGAAGCCCGAGTTTCGATTCGATATAAAGGATAAGTACAGCTATTTCCTGCTGACTGACGATTTTATAAATTCAAAACAGATGGTACTGTCATATGTAAAACACATAACAGACCATCTGTTTAATCTCTGATAAGATATCATGGCTTCCTGAAATTCTCCAATATGTGCCACCCGATACAAATAAAAGCTGTCATATAATTATATATGACAGCTTTAAAATCAAAAACTACTCGTTATCAGAAGCAACCTCGTCAATATTTACATCTGCAACATCTGCTCCATCATCCTCTGAATCAAGAAGAGCCTTCATGCTTAAGCTGATTTTCTTATCGTCCTCATTGAACTCAACAACCTTAGCCTCAATCTCCTGACCAATCTTCAGAACATCTGATGGCTTCTCAACATGATCCTTTGAAATCTGTGAAACATGAAGAAGTGCGTCAACACCAGGAGCAAGCTCGATGAATGCACCAAAATCTGTCATTCTGGCTACTTTGCCCTTTACGATATTGCCAGGAGCAAATTTCTCTGTTGCACCATTCCATGGATTCTCATCATCAAACTTCATTGAAAGAGCAATCTTAGAACCATTGATGTTCTTAACAAATACTCTTACAGTCTGTCCAACAGTGAATACCTTCTTAGGGTTCTCTACTCTGCCCCAAGACATCTCTGAGATATGAAGTAATCCGTCTACTCCGCCAAGATCTATGAATGCACCGAAATCTGTAACATTCTTAACTGTTCCTTCGATTACATCGCCAACGTGAAGATTTGCAAGAAGCTCTTCCTGCTGTTTAGCCTTCTGCTCAACGAGTAATACCTTTCTGTTTCCGATAATACGTCTCTTTCTTGGATCGAACTCTGTGATGATAAACTCAATCTCCTGATCCTTGAACTTGTTGAGATCCTTCTCATAAGTATCTGATACAAGGCTTGCAGGGATGAATACTCTTGTCTCATCAACACTGACACATACCCCACCGGCTAATACCTGTGTAACTTTTGCCTTTAATACTTCCTGGTTCTCAAAAGCCTCCTCAAGACGCTTGCTGCCCTTCTCTGCCTGAAGGCGCTTGTAAGAAAGGATAACCTGGCCCTCGCCATCGTTAAGCTTAACTACCTTGGCTTCCATCTTGTCGCCAACCTTTACAACAGTAGTAAGATCTACGTTCGGCTCATTTGTGTACTCGTTTCTAGTAATAATTCCGTCTGATTTGTATCCAATATTTAAGAAAATCTCGTCAGGTTTAACATCAATAACGGTACCTTCTACCACTTCTCCATTTCTTATAGTTTTAAAAGATTCTTCCAGCATTTGTTCAAAGCTCATTTCTGACATTCTTTGAAACCTCCTCAATGATATTATTTGGGGTTGAAGCCCCTGCTGTAATACCTACGTTATTGTTGGACCTGATTTGTGTATAATCCATTTCGTCACTTGTCTGTATATAGTAAGTATTTTTGCATTCGTTTTTACATATTTCAAATAGCTTCTGTGTATTGGAGCTGTGCCTGTCGCCTATGACAATCATGACATCTGAGCACTGTGCTACCTTCCTTGCTTCGGTCTGTCTGACCTCTGTAGCATTACAGATTGTATTTAAAACAGTTATATCATAACCTTTTTTTGCAATAATTTCAACTATATCTTGAAATTTATTGTAGTTAAATGTCGTTTGTGACACTATGCATAGTTTTTTTGTACTATTTTTCATGTAATTTTCGGCATCCTCAGGCGAATTTATGATGGTTACATGACATTTTTCGTCTGCCCAACCCTTTATCCCGCACACCTCAGGGTGCTTTGGACTGCCGACAATTATAATATCATAGCCCTTTGAGCTGTAATCCTCCACATATCTGTGAATTTTTGATACAAAAGGACAGGTTGCATTAAGCACCTCAAAGCCACAGTTTTTTATCCTGTCATACTCAGCCTTGCTTATACCGTGTGAACGGATAATCATCACACCCTTTTCATGAGAAGAAAGCTCATCGAGATCGTTTATGACGGTTACGCCATTTTTTTCCATATCCTTTACGACCTCATCATTGTGAATAATCGGGCCATAGGTGTATATAGGCACATTTTCCTTTTCAATTGCCTCATAGACCATATTTACTGCTCTCGTCACTCCAAAACAAAAGCCGGCGCTCTTTGCGATAGTAAGCTCTCCCATACGCTATGCCTCTTTCACAAGCTGTTTCATTCTATCTACCACCTCATCGATTGTCATATCAGACGAATCAAGCAGCACAGCATCATCTGCCTGCTTCAAAGGTGATGTCTCTCTTGTCATATCCCTGTGGTCTCTCTCTATAATATCCTTCTCGATTGCATCAATATCGCATTTCTCGCCCTTTGCAGTAAGCTCATCGAAGCGTCTCTTTGCACGTACTTTAGAGCTTGCTGTTAAAAATATCTTGACATTGGCATCAGGAAGCACAACAGTTCCTATATCTCTTCCATCCATCACCACATTCTCTCTGGCAGCGAGCTGTCTTTGAAGCTCAACAAGCTTTTCTCTAACTACAGGATAGACACTGGTAGCTGATGCCATATTGCCGACAGTCTCCTGTCTTATAAAGCCTGTGATATTCTCACCATTTAAGATAACCTGCTGTTCACCGTTTTCATAGCTGATTGAAACCTCAACATCCTTACACAGCTTCGTGATGGTGTCAATATCATCCTTGTCCACACCCTTTTGGATAAAATAGTATGCCATGGCACGGTACATGGCACCTGTATCGACATAAATTGCGCCAAGTTCCTTTGCAAGTCTCTTTGCTATAGTGCTTTTTCCGGCTCCTGCCGGTCCGTCAATTGCTATATTGTATCTCATAATTTCTCCTTAAAATATTTTTGTTCATCATTTTTATTAAAATCCCAGCTACTCAATTCACTATGCGCATAAATAACTGTTATTATAAGTATCTCAAAAAAGTTTTCCAAATCATCAAACCGCTGCACTGGTTCCTGCCAGATATCCGGTGGACCATGCTATCTGCAGATTGAAACCTCCCGTATATGCATCCAGATCCAGCACCTCGCCGGCAAAGTAGAGGCCATTCACAAGCTTCGACTCCATAGTGGATGGATTGATTTCCTTCACCTTTATGCCGCCCTTTGTGATAATAGCTTCATTATATCCTCTTGGGCCATTAAGAGTGACAGGCAGTTTCTTAAAAAGCATAAGAAGTCTGTTTCTTTCCTCTTTCGATATCTCATTGACCTTCTTATCCGGGTCAATGCCTGAAAGCTCAATTATCACCGGAATCATTTTTGCAGGCAAAAGCTTGTTTATCGAATTCTTAAACTGCTTGTTTTTTGCCTCCTCAAACTCCCTGAGAAGCCTCTTATCCAAGGCCTCCTGTGTGAGAGCCGGCTTCAAATCAATATACATGTCAAGAGGCTGCTTAATAAGGCTTTGCTTAATTGATGCACTCGCAGACAAAATCATAGGGCCGCTGACCCCGAAATGCGTAAAAAGCATCTCTCCAAAATCCTCATACAGCTTCTTTTTGCCACTATATATGGAAATAGCCGTATTTTTAAGTGAAAGCCCCTGAAGACTCTTTACCCACTCTTCCTTTACATTAAATGGCACAAGCGACGGTGTGCACTCTGTCACAGTATGACCTGCATCCTCTGCCATTTTATAGCCGTCACCTGTAGAGCCTGTAGACGGATATGAAAGTCCTCCTGTGGCCACAATGACTGCATCAGCATCCATTTTGGTGCCATCCTTTAATATGACACCTGTTATTTTTAATTCAGGCTTTTTATCAGCAGCTTCTTCATCTGCCTTTGTATCAGTGATTTTCTCATAGCACAGCCTCGATACCTCCGTATGAAGCAATACCTCCACTTTCTTTTTCTTCAAAGCTCTCTGTAAAGCAAAAATAACATCCGACGACTTATCAGATACCGGAAATACACGATTACCACGTTCCACCTTTACAGGCATGCCATGACTCTCAAAAAAATCAATCACCCTGCTGTTGTCAAAGCCATAAAATGCACTGTACAAAAACTTGCTGTTGCTCTTTACATTTAAAAAAAGATCCTCAACATCGCACGCATTGGTCAGGTTGCACCTGCCCTTGCCGGTTATATATATTTTCTTTCCAAGTTTTTCATTTTTTTCAAGAAGCACAACCTTATTCCCTGCTTCTGCAGCAAAATATGCTGCAAGCATTCCGGCGGCTCCGCCACCTACCACAATAATATTCTTACTCATCCTGTGAATCCCCCAGCTTTGCGTAATGTACCTTTATAGAGTCATCAATGTAATCAATCTCATCATTCTCGTACACCTGATACTCATTCCATATATCCTCAAGCTCTGTCAGTGTCTTTGCGACAATACTCTGCTTTTTCATGCAAAGAGCCACAATCAGGGCATTGATAACAGAAAGCGGAGCCACGAGTGAATCAACTATAGAGGCCATATCGCTGTCGGCAATCAGATTACATGAAGAATACAGATTCATCGGTGAGTGAATACTGTCTGTGATAGTGATAACCTTTGCGCTCCTGTTGTTGGCAAATTCTAATGCCTTAAGAGTACGCATAGAGTAACGCGGAAAGCTGATGCCGACAATCACATCATCCTTGCCAATGCGCACCATCTGCTCAAAAAGCTCGCTCGAGCTGTTTGTCGTAAGCAGACACACATCCTCAAACATCAGATTCATATAAAATGCAAGAAAGCTCGCAAGAGGTGCACAGCTTCTGATTCCGACAATATAAATTTTCCTTGACTGTAAAATAGTATCTACCGCCAGGTCAAATGCATCCGCATCAATTTTTTCCAGAGTGGTCTTAATCTTGTCACGATCAGACTGCAGTACAGTCTCAAGAATCTGTGACTGGCTGATACGCCCATATGTGACCTCCATGCGCTGAACCGAATTGAGCTTGTTCCTTACAAGCTCCTCGAGTGCCTTCTGAAAATCGGGATATCCCTTATATCCGAGCGATGTAGCGAACCTGACAACCGTAGACTCAGAAATTCCTACCGTCTCGCCCATCTTAGCCGCTGTCAGAAAGACAGCCTTATCATAATTATCAGTTATGTATGTAGCAAGCAGCTTGTGCCCCTTGCTCATCGTACTGTATTTAGCATTTATCCTGTTAAGTAAGTCGTTAGTATTTGACATCATATACTCCTGAGCTTTCCCGTTTATGGCTGTGCTTCACATATTTGTGTGACCTGCAGCGATTTTTTCATACCTTAAAATATTATCACTTTTTTCCTCTATATGAAAGAGCGAATTTATATTTTTTATTTTTGCCATAGAATAGACTCGTAAGTTCCCCTATCCACACAATATAAAAAACAGGCCCGGCAAAGCCGGACCTGTTTGAAATTCAAAAGCATGAATTATATTTTTAAATACTATACAGGATAAGCCTTATTCTCAGTATCAGCGGCCTTTGCATCAACACCTGTCTGCTGTGCCTGTCTGTACTTGAAGAAATCAGTAGCAACCTGTGGGAAGAGAGCATAAGAAAGAACATCCTCATCCTGCTGTTTCCACTGCTTCATCTCAGCCTCAATCTTGTCAAGCTCAGGCTCGAGAAGATCTGCCGGACGACATGTGATGGCATTCTTCTTATCATCACCAAGAACCTTGTCAACAACCTCAGGGTTGAAAGGCTTAACTGTCTGACCATACTTACCAAGAAGAATATCCTTAGTCTCCTTAGTAGCAACCTTGTATCTCTCACCCATGAGTACGTTAAATACAGCCTGTGTACCAACGATCTGTGAAGAAGGAGTTACAAGTGGTGGCTCACCGAGGTCTTTACGCACACGAGGTACCTCTGCGAGAACCTCCTCGTACTTGTCCTCTTTGCCCTGCTCCTTGAGCTGTGAGATAAGGTTTGAAAGCATTCCTCCAGGAACCTGATAACGGAGAGTATTGATATTTACTCCGAGTACCTTTGGGTTCATGAGACCTGAAGCTAAAGCTTCCTCTCTCATTGGTCTGAAGTAATCAGCAATCTCACTTAAGAGATTAAGATCAAGACCTGTATCAAACTCTGTGCCCTTGAATGCCTCAACCATAACCTCTGTTGCAGGCTGGCTTGTTCCAAGAGCGAATGGAGACATAGCTGTGTCAATGATATCAACTCCGGCCTCAACAGCTTTCATGTATGTCATTGAAGCAACACCTGATGTGTAATGTGTATGAAGCTCGACAGGAAGGCTTGTAGAATCCTTCAAAGCCTGAACAAGCTCTGTAGCCTTTGCAGGAACTAAAAGACCGGCCATATCCTTGATACAAAGTGAGTCAGCACCCATGTCCTCAACTCTCTTTGCCATATCCATCCAGTAATCAAGTGTGTAAGCATCTCCAAGTGTGTATGAAAGAGCTACCTGGGCATGTCCCTTTTCCTTGTTACATGCTGTAACTGCTGTCTGTAAGTTTCTGATATCGTTTAAGCAGTCGAAAATACGGATGATATCGATTCCGTTTGCGATTGACTTCTGTACGAAATACTCAACAACATCATCTGCATATGGACGATATCCTAAGATATTCTGTCCACGGAAAAGCATCTGGAGCTTTGTATTTTTGAAGCCGTCTCTTAATTTTCTGAGACGATCCCATGGATCTTCCTTTAAGAATCTAAGGCAGGCATCAAATGTTGCACCACCCCAGCACTCTACTGCGTTGTATCCAACCTTGTCCATTTTGTCAACGATTGGAAGCATCTGCTCTGTTGTCATTCTGGTTGCAATCAGTGACTGATGTGCATCACGAAGAACAGTTTCTGTTATTTTTAATGGTTTCTTTACCACTTCTGACATGATTAATCCTCCTTAATTAAATCTAAATACCGAATATAGCCATGAAGCATCCGGCCGCTACGGCAGTTCCAATAACACCGGCTACGTTAGGTCCCATAGCATGCATAAGAAGGAAGTTTGTTGGATCCTCTTCTGCACCGACCTTCTGAGATACACGGGCAGCCATAGGAACAGCGGATACACCGGCTGAACCGATAAGTGGATTGATCTTGCCTTTTGTAAGGAAGCATAAAAGCTTTCCAAAAAGTACTCCGGCAGCAGTTCCTACCATGAATGCAATAAGACCAAGGATAACGATCTTGATTGTGCTCATATTAAGGAATGACTCTGCGCTTGTAGAAGCACCTACTGATGTACCGAGTAAGATAACTACAATGTACATAAGGGCATTGCTTGCTGTCTCCTGAAGCTGACGTACTACACCAGACTCACGGAAAAGGTTTCCAAGCATGAGCATACCAACGAGTGGTGCTGTAGTTGGAAGCAGTGTACAAACAACGATAGTAACTACTACAGGGAAGAGAATTCTCTCAAGCTTGCTTACAGGACGAAGGTTCTGCATCTTGATCGCACGCTCTTTCTTTGTAGTAAATAATTTCATAATTGGCGGCTGGATGATAGGTACTAATGCCATGTACGAGTACGCTGCCACGGCGATAGGTCCCATCAGACCTGTCTGACCTAATTTTCCGGCAAGGAAAATAGATGTAGGTCCGTCAGCTCCACCGATGATAGATACGGCTGCTGCTGCCTTGTCATTAAATCCGAGAAGGATTGCAAGGAAATAAGCTCCGAAAATACCAAACTGTGCTGCAGCTCCGAGTAAGAAGCTGATAGGGTTTGCGATAAGCGGACCAAAGTCTGTCATAGCTCCGACACCGAGGAAAATCAGTGAAGGAAGAATTGACCACTCATCAAGTGTATAGAAATAATAAAGTAAACCACCTACTCCATTGCTTGAGTGCTCAGGACTTACAATAATATCAGGATAGATATTAACAAGGAGCATACCAAAAGCAATAGGTACTAAAAGTAAAGGCTCAAATCCTTTTTTAATAGCCAAAAACAGGAATACACATGCTACGGCAATCATAACATAGTTTCCGACTGACAGATTAAAAAAGGCAGTCTGATGTAGGAGGTTTGAAAGTGTTTCACCTACGTAACTCAAATTAGTTTACCTCCTGGAATTAGTTTAATGTTGCAAGTAATGCACCTGACTCTACTGAATCACCAACAGCAACATCAATGCTTGCTACTGTTCCATCCTGTGGTGCAACAACAGGTGTCTCCATCTTCATGATCTCAAGAATAAGAAGTGTATCACCCTTCTTTACTGCATCGCCAACCTTAGCCTCGAGCTTAAATACCTTTCCGGCAGCTCCGGCCTCAACCTTGATGCTTCCTGCTCCTGCAGGTGCAGCAGCCTTTGGTGCAGCGGCAGCAGGTGCTGCAGCTCTTCTAGGTGCGCTTGCTGTGCTAGGTGTGCTTCCTGTCTCTTCTACTGTAACATCGTAAACATTTCCGTTAACGGTAATTGTATAGTTTTTCATCTCAAATGTCCTCCTAAATTATCTTCTATTGATTGAACGGACTACAAAGCCCTCTGTTGTAGTACCCTCGCTTGCTGCTATAGCTGCTGAGATAACAGCTACAAGCTCTGTATCATCTGTAAGGTCTGTAGCAGGCGCTGCTGCAACAACAGCCTCTTTCTTTTCAGGCTCGCTCTTAGCTTCTGCCTTCTTTGGCTTATTGCCGATAAGAGCAATAAACTTGAAGCAGTAAATGATAAGAGAGATAAGAATAAGTACACAGAATACAATACTCATTGAAATTACTGTGTTCTGTCCTGCCTTAGCAAGCTTCTGTCCCATTGTCTGAACAGGAGTAAGTGAGATACCTGTTACCTCCATGGTAACCGAATCATATACTAATTCGTATGTTACATCCTGCTTGCCAAATGTAAGTGTCATGTCGGTAGTGAGTGTACCACCTGACTTAGTTACTGTAAAATCCTTGCCATCAGTTGCATCCTTTACGTCTCCGTATTTGTCAACCAGATCAAGCCATGATGAAACGGCATCAAGCTCAGCGTCGATATTTTTCATTGAAACGCTTGCTCCCGACTGTCCGAGTGTGTTGTAAACAACCTCACCCTCTGTCATGCCTGTCTTCTCCTCAACTCCCTTGACACTCTTCTCATAGCTGTCATAACCGCCACAACTATCTACGAGTGCAATGTAGTTCTGGATGTTGCTAAGGCTGTCTGTTGCCTCAGTATGAAGCTCGTCTGTTGTGTATCCGCCATATGTCTTTTCGGCATTGTCAGAGCCACATGCTCCAAGCATACATACAATCATAAGAAGGCTAAGGATATATGTTATTTTTTTCTTCATAACAAAATGCGCCTTTCTATTATTTAGTTCCGTGTTTCTTCTCTGGTGCATCTACATATTTGGTGTAAAGCATCTCAAAAGCACCTACAAGATATTTTCTTGTGTCAGCCGGATCAATGATGAGGTCTACATATCCTCTGGCTGCTGCTGATGAAACAGAAGACTGAAGCTTCTCGTAATCAGCTGCCTTCTCATCAATTTCCTTTGCATCAGCGCCCGGATACATAATCTCAGCTGCAATCTTTGAATCCATCATACCAATCTTTGCATCAGGGTATGCATAAACCATATCAGCTCCGATTGACTTAGAGTTCATTGCAACATATGCGCTTCCATAAGCCTCGCCTGTAATCAGGTTAACCTTTGGACATGTTGCACTTGAGAATGCGTATGTCATTCTGGCAAGAGCCTTTGCAAGCTTCTTCTCAGAGCACATGCAGTTCTTGAATCCGTTTACATTTGTAAGTGTAAGTACAGGAATTGAGAAAGCATCACAGAATGATACAAACTCAGCTGCCTTGTTGCAGCCCTTTGCAGTAAGAGAAAGTGCAAACTCCTCTGCCTTCTTGCCCTCAGCATCATATACTGTGCTGCAGTTTGCAACTGCACCGACTGTCATGCCGTTTAATTTAACAAAGCCTGTTACCATATTCTTGGCAAAGTCTTTCTTTGTCTCAAAGAATACATGATCATCAGAAAGCTCTGATAAGAGGAATCTTGGATCAGCCTTCATATCAGCCATGCTGTTACATGCTCTGTTGAGATCATCCTCACATGAGTCTGTGTATACATCTCCCTCGTTGTTGAGCGGAAGCATGCTGACAAGAGCTCTGATATCAGCGATAATATCATCCTCTGAACCGATTCCGTCTATACATCCATTGTTCTCACTCTGGAATGAAGCTGCTGCTGTATCGCATTTCTCAACGCGGTTACCCTCTATTGCATCAGGAGTATTAACAAACATTCTGCCCTTAGACTCTTCGATATAAGCGAAATCACAAAGAGCCGGTACGACAGAAAGTCCGCCACCGCAGTTACCGAATACACCACAAATCTGTGGAATAACGCCACTTGCTGCAACTTCCTTGGCGTAAATAAGACCAAATCCGTCTAATGCATCAACTGACTCCTGAAGTCTGATACCACCGCAATCGATAAATCCGATAACAGGTGCGCCCATTTTCATGGCCATATCATATACAGAAGCAATTTTCTTTGCATGCATCTCGCCGATTGTTCCGTTAAGAACTGTTGCATCCTGGCTATAGATAAATACAAGATTTCCATCAATCAGACCGTGTCCGATAATAACACCATCTGAAGGAGCTTTTGCTGCAGTAAGGTTAAAATCTGTACTGCGAGCTGTCACAAGAGAACCAATTTCCATGAAACTGTTCTCGTCGACTAACTTAGCAATACGCTGCATTGCCAAGCTTTGATTGTTACTACTCATTTTATATCCTCCATCTATAAAAAAATAAAATTTTTCGCTAGTATGATAATAGACTATTTCTAAATTTTTTTCAACTAATTTGTTAAATTTTTAACCTTATTTTTTGTTTAGAAAAAATTTCCTATATTAATTGTAAAATTCTTGAGAAAATTCTTGCAAATTTTCTTATTCTTCTTGTTGTTTTCTATATATTTTAAGTCAATTGTGTTTCTATCCTCTTTTTTTACCGCCGGAGTTTCTTTTCCTGCTGCCTGTTTATCAGTTATGTCTCTGTCAGCCGCCTGCTTATCCGTTGTCTGTGTATCACCGGTCTGTTGTGTTGTTACACAAGCAGCATCACAGTAAGAATCTTCGGCAGCATCTGAAACCGCATACTCCACCAGACTCTTTGCATCAGCCCACTTATAGTTTTTATTGTTTGGCCACCCACAGCCCAAGAGAGAAAGGCACATTCTCCTTCCATCCTTTTCAACTGCTGCGACATAACAGTAGCCTGCCTTTGTGGTAAAGCCGGTCTTTCCCGATATGCAGTAGTCCGTCTCCGTAAGGAGCCTGTTGTGATTGCTAAAAACCATCTGACCTTCCTTTGTCTCAAATGTGTACTGCATAGTCTGTGTTATCTCAAGAAACTGTGTTGATTTTGGTGATTTCCACGCACAATAAGACATTATAACACACAAATCTCCCGCTGTGGAATGGTGAAAGCTTATATCATTCTCAGCATCCAGCCCGTTTGGTGTAATAAAATACGTGCCGAGGCACCCTATCTCATTTGCTTTTTCATTCATAAGCTTTGCAAAGCCCTCCGTCGAGCCGCCCACATGTTCCGCAATCGCATAGGCACAGTCATTGAACGACTCAAGCATCATGCCATAGAGTAAATCCTTCATATTATAGCTATTCCCGGCCACAAGTCCAAGCTTGACCGCAGGCTGTGATGCGGCATTTTGTGAAATCGTAACAGTATCATTTATATCAGCTTTTTCAAGTGCCACAATACACGTAAGAAGCTTCGTGGTGCTGGCATTTGCCATGCTGTCTCTCATATTTCTGCCATATATAAACGTCTCGTCATCCGCATCATATAATGCCGCTGAAACAGCATTAAGCTTTGGCTCATTTACGGCTTTGTCTGTATTTTCAGCCGCCATTTCACCGCCCATTTCCGCTGCCATAAACACACTTTTCTTTTCCAAACCGGGCATTTTTTGCTTTTCCAGCGACTTAAAACCAAGCAAACAGCTGACAGTACAAACCAACACACAAATGAAAACTATTAAAGCTATTTTCGACTTATATTTTTTTAAAAAAATAATCATATAATTACCTCCATCGGTAATATATATGATTATTTGCATGTCCATATTATATGAAATGGCAGCTTACGCAATACACCTGCACTACACATCAAGCTTCACGTGCATCTCTTCCTCTGCCTCCTGCTTAAACTCCTCAACCTGCACAGGGCTTAATACCGGCAGCTCGTCGATAGACGAAACCCCAAAGCTCCTTAGAAATTCCTCTGTGGTTCCAAACAAAAGCGGCCTTCCCGGAGCATCAAGCCTTCCAAGCTCCTGCACCAGATTGTACTCGACAAGCTTGCTTATGGCATGTTCACTTGACACACCTCTGATTTTTTCTATTTCAGCCTTTGTTACAGGCTGCTTGTACGCTATGATTGAAAGAGTCTCTAAAAGCACATCCGTAAGCACCCTCTTCTTAGGCTGCTTTGCAATGCGGATGAGATATTCATACATCTGTGGCTTTGTACACATCTGATAAGCCCCATCAAGCTCTATGATATTCATACCTATATTTGAAGAGCTTCTATACTCCTTGATCAGCTCGTCAAGCAGCTTTTTTGTTTCTTTTTCATTTAATTGTATTGCATCGGCTATCCTTCCAAGCTCCACGGATTCTCCCATGGTAAATAAAATAGCCTCTATTGCAGCTTTATAATTCATATATCATCAAACCCTCTTTATGCAGCAATCCTTGACTCAATCCGGATATCATCAAAAATATGCTCCTGAACGATAGTTAATTTGCCGGTCTTCATAAGCTCCAGTATTGCAAGAAATGTAACTATGACTTCCACTTTGCTTGACGATGCAGTAAGCAGCCCTCTGAAGCTGAAGTGCTTGTGTGAGGCAGCATAGTCTGTCAGATATTCCATCTTTTCCTCTAAGGAGACCTCTTCCTTTTCAATCTTTCCAAACTTCGAGCGGACCTTATCTATCTTTTCTTCCTGTCTCTTCATTATACTTTGAAAGATTCTGTTTAAATCAGAAAGCCGTATATCTCCGACAAGCTCCTCAAGATTAACAGGCTCCTCATATGCAAGAACCTCATCAGGTATGTCCTTCTTCTTATACCACACCTTGCCGGCATCCAGCTGGCGATCCTTAAGCTCATTTGCCATGCACTTGTACATCTTGTACTCAAGCAGCTGCTGCACAAGCTCTGCTCTTGGATCTTCCTGCTCCTGCTCTTCCTCCTCTTTCTTTGGGAGAAGCATCTTTGACTTTATGTCGAGGAGCGTAGCTGCCATCACGAGAAACTCGCTGAGCGTGTCCAGGTTATCCTTTTTCATCTGGTCCACATACTCCATGTACTGCGCTGTAATCTCGACAATCGGGATATCATAAATATTTACTTTATTTTTCTCTATCAGGTATAAAAGCAGATCAAGCGGTCCCTCAAACACCTGAAGCTTAAAAGTCATATCCATAATTTGTACTCCGTTAATCCCTCAAAAACTGTGCCATAACGTAATTGGCTACATCCTTTCCTCTCTCCGATAAATAGATATGCCCGTCCTTTACCACGAGCAGCTCCTGTTTTTTCAAGCTGTCTATCGTATCCTTGTAGATTGCATCTATCGAAATACCAAATGCCCTCTCAAAGGCTTCTCTTGTGACCCCCTCATTCATACGAAGTCCAAGAAACATAAACTCCTCCATCTGTTCCTTTTTGTCTATAACATCAGCTGCCACATGCAGATTGGCCTTAAATATATCATCACCCACATCATGTATATGACGGCAGCGCGACAGATATTCATCCATATCGGATGTATTGGTATATCTGACATTTGATATAAGCGATGCCGCCCCTATTCCAAGTCCTAAATAGTCAGCTCTGGTCCAGTAGCCTATATTATGGCGGCACTCCATACCTCTTTTAGCATAGTTAGATGTCTCATACTGCCTGTAGCCGGCATCCATAAACGCCTTCTGTCCCGCCTTTTCCATATCATATAACTCGTCCTCGTCAGGCAGAAACTCCGTTCCCATGCCCGCCTCCTGGCGCACCATGTCAAACTTGTACTTTTCATAGAAAGGAGTACCCTTTTCCACTATAAGAGAATACGCCGATATATGATCCGGATGAAGCCTTATAATCTTGTTTACTGTCGCCATATACTGTGACGCTGACTGTTCCGGCAGACCATACATCAAATCTACATTGATATTTTTAAAGCCCACGTTTCTGGCCACCTCGTAATTCGTCACAAACTGTTCAAAGGTATGTATACGCCCGAGCCGCTTAAGCTCATCATTATTTGCCGACTGCAGTCCTATGGACAGGCGGTTGATTCCCGCATCCTTGTATGCTAAAAGCTTTTCCCTGCTAAGCGTACCGGGATTGCACTCTATGGATATCTCAGCATCAGGCAGCACATTAAAGCAGTCAAACACACCCTCCATCAAAGCAGCAATCCACTGCTCATCTATAGAGCTTGGTGTACCTCCTCCGATATAGACAGATGACACCTGATAGTTCTTCATAAGCGGGCCGTAAAATATCATTTCCGCCATAAGCCCCTTGACATAACGAAGCTTTGCATCATCGTCTGCTGGAAATGATAAAAAATCACAATATTCACATTTTCTCACACAAAATGGTATATGAATATAAATCTCAAGATTCTTCATATGTGCGATTACTCCTCATCCAGCTTAAGCACACTCATGAATGCCTCCTGTGGTATCTCTACATTGCCCACCTGGCGCATCCTCTTCTTTCCTTCCTTCTGCTTCTCAAGCAGCTTCTTCTTACGTGAAATATCACCACCGTAGCACTTGGCAAGTACATCCTTTCGAAGCGCTTTAACCGTCTCTCTTGCTATAATCTTACCACCGACTGCTGCCTGAATAGGTATCTCAAACAGATGCCTTGGTATCTCACCCTTAAGCTTCTCACACATCTTACGGCCTCTTTCGTATGCACTCTCCTTGAATACGATAAATGAAAGTGCATCGACCATTTCCTTATTGATTAAGATATCAAGCTTGACAAGCTCTGAGCGCTCATAATCCTTCATCTCATAGTCAAACGAAGCATATCCCCTCGAGCGTGACTTTAAAGCATCAAAGAAATCATAGATAATCTCATTTAATGGCAAGTCGTACTTTATGAGAGCTCGTGTTTTTTCGATATACTCCATGCTGATATAGACTCCTCGTCTCTCCTGGCACAGCTTCATAATCGCACCGACATAGTCACTTGTGACCATAATCTCTGCAGATACGTATGGCTCCTCCATATACTCAATCTCTGACGGATCCGGCATATTTGAAGGATTGGTCAGATCTATCACCTCACCGCTTGTCTTGTGAATCTTGTAAATAACACTAGGTGCAGTGGTAACGAGATCCAGATCAAACTCTCTCTCCAGTCTCTCCTGAATAATTTCCAGATGTAAAAGTCCAAGGAATCCGCATCTGAAGCCAAAGCCAAGTGCCAGAGAGGTCTCAGGCTCAAACTGTAATGAAGCGTCATTGACCTGCAGCTTTTCAAGCGCATCCCTTAAATCAGGATACTTAGCACTGTCCGCAGGATAAAGACCACAGTAAACCATAGGGTTGACCTTCTTATAGCCCGGGAGTGCCTCATCGCACGGTCTGTCAACGAGTGTAACTGTATCACCCACGCGTGTATCCCTGACATTTTTGATGCTGGCCGCAATGTATCCAACCATACCGGCCGAAAGCTCATCGCATGGTATAAACTGGCCTGCGCCAAAATAACCCACCTCTGTAACCACATCAGATGCACCTGTAGCCATCATCTTTATTGTGTCTCCTACCTTTACAGAGCCCTCTCTCAGTCGGCAGAAAATAATGACTCCCTTATAAGAATCATATGTTGCATCAAATATAAGTGCCTTAAGCGGTGCATCTTTATCGCCTGTTGGTGCCGGAATCTTTTTTACAATCTGCTCCAGCACATCCTCTATATTGAGTCCTGTCTTTGCGGAAATACGCGGTGCATCCATAGCTTCGATACCGATAACATCCTCAATCTCCTGTGCCACCTCATCCGGGCGCGCACTCGGCAGATCCACCTTATTTATAACAGGAAATACATCCAGGTCATGATCCAGTGCAAGGTAAACATTTGCAAGTGTCTGTGCCTCAACGCCTTGGGCCGCATCCACTACAAGTATAGCTCCGTCACATGCCGCAAGACTCCTTGATACCTCATAGTTAAAATCCACGTGTCCCGGTGTATCTATCAGATTAAAAATATACTCTTCGCCATCCTTTGCGTTATATATAATACGGACTGCCTGAGACTTGATTGTGATACCACGCTCTCTCTCTAAATCCATATTGTCGAGCACCTGAGCCTGCATCTCCCTGCTGGTAAGTGTGCCTGTTTTTTCTATAATTCTGTCCGCGAGTGTAGATTTACCGTGATCAATATGGGCAATAATACAAAAATTGCGGATTTTGCTCTGATCTATTGACATATGTCCTCCTAATGCTTTCAATAACTCATCAAAGTTTATCAGATTTGTGAAATAAAGTCTATATTATTTTAACACTTTATCAAGTATATCTGCAAGTGGTTCCATTGCATTGTACGCCTCCTCCTTGGTATTTGTCTGCGCTCCCACCTCCACGAGCAGCGATTTCGGACACAGATGCATATTATATCTGTAGCCCTTTAAGTATATGCGCCTTGCAAGCCCCGGATAATACTCATTTGCCATGAGCTGCAGCTGAAATGAAAACGCCAGATTATCCCCCAGATACTCATTGGGCAGACTATTAATCGGTCCCCTTGCAGCAGTGCGGCACAGCCCGTTAAAAAACATAATCTGTGCCATAGGCTTTCCATCTATTGTGGCAGCAAGCCTTGTAGTCTCAGCCACTCCATCCCTGTGCAGGTCAATAACCACCTTTATAGACGGATTTTTCTCAATAATCTCTGTAATCTCAGGAAGTGAATTGGAATACGCATGGTCGCGGTCATTCACATCATACTGCCCCTTGTGATGCAGCACATTGTAGCCGTATTTTTCCCTCAAAAGTGATTCAAGCCTGTCACCCACTCCAACTACGGTCTCTGCCTCTGATGTATCAAGGGAATCACTGTACCCCTCCTGCGAATGTGTATGGTATATGAGTATATCAGGACCGTTGCCTGACTTTTCTATAGACATATCACGCCCAAGCAAAACCTCCTCACACAGCTCATCGGCTCCTATATATGTAGTCTTGTCCACCTGATAATAGTTTTTTACCAGATTGTCAAAGCTCATATCTACCTGCGGCATTTTCACGTTCTGCTGCTCCTTGAGCTCTGCTAGCTCACCGTTTTTTTCAGCTTCATCAACAAATGCCAGCTGGTCGGTATCCGGCAGCATATTGTTCCTGACACTTGCATTTTCATTTTCCATCGCAGCAAGCTCCTCATATGAGAGAATACCTCCTGCTGTATCCTCATCCTCCACAATACGCAGCTCCTTCTTTTTTGAGTCATCACACTCCTTGTCAGAATATGTAAGGTGCGGAAATTTTTCTTCCACGAACTTCTTTCCCACACCATCACCGCAAAACAGCATAGACGCAATATATATAAATGCTATAAGCACAATCATTTTTTTCTTCACAATATCATCTCCCATCTAAAGCATCAGGCAGCCCCTGCTACATAAAGCTTATGCGGCTGGCCCTAATGATATTCGAAGCAATAAAATTATTCACTATAGTCATCATATTCATCGTTTGAAAAAGCCATATTTATGCCCTCAGACAAAAGCCCTGCCAGTCTCTTAACCGTCTCGTCAATATCCTTCGGCGTCACAAACATGCCGTTTAACTTAGGCGACATGAGCTTTGCGGTGTTCTCCCGGCTGGCATTTACCGCATCTGAAACAATAGTCACCGCATCAATGACTGTCGGAATACCAATTGCGATAACAGGCACTCCGAGATTGCCATGGTTAATACCGTCCCTGTGGTTTCCTACCCCGCTTCCGGGCACTATGCCTGTATCCGTCAGCTGTATGGTACAGCCCAGCCTCTTTGTACTGCGTGCCGCAAGCGCATCAATTGTCACAACAAAATCAGGCTTCACCTCGCTCACCACACCCTTTATTATCTCAAGGCACTCCATGCCTGTCTGAGCCATCACGCCCGGCACCAGGCCGCACACACTGTTTACATTCTCGTTGCTAAACGCATACCTGCCATATTCCTTTACTATATGGCGGGTGATAAACAAGCTGTCAACGCATCTTGGCCCAAGCGCATCAGGAGTTACATTTCTGTTTCCAAGCCCGACAACAAGTGCCGCATATATACGCTTGTCACAGACAGCCTTTACAAAGCTCTTAAGCTCTCTTGAAAGCTCCCTCGTCACAGCCTGACAGCACTCCTCATCTCCCTCAGACAGCATAGCAGCCTCAATTGTCACATATTTTCCTTTAGGACGGCCTGTAGCCCTGACTGCATTTTCTGAGTCAATTGTCACTACACTGACTATGATTCCATTATCCAGCTTTTTTTCAGAGAAATTCACACCTCTCATATCTGTGTTTGCCTTTTTAAGGCTCTCCTGCGTCTCAAGCGCCAGATCAGTTCTTGCACACCATTTATCAGCCGACAAATCAATACACCTCCCCTGTATGATATTCCAAAATCACATATATGTTAATTTTTTGCAATTTTTTTCAAAATATGTATTGACAGAGCAGAAAGGTTGACATATTATATTCTAGTATGTTTGTGCCAAAGCGTCCGTGTCTGTTTTGGCATACATTAGATTAAATATTTGGAGGTGTACGAGTTGGCTAACATTAAATCAGCAAAAAAGAGAATTTTAGTAACAGAAACTAAGGCTGCAAGAAATAAAGCAATCAAATCAGGAGTTAAGACAGCAATCAAGAAGGTTGAGGCTGCTGTAGCTGCAAATGATAAGGCTGCTGCTGAGGCTGCATTAAAGGATGCAACTTCTGCTATCGCAAGCGCTGGTTCAAAGGGTATCTTCCACAAGAACAACGCAGCCAGAAAAGTATCTCGTTTAACAAAGCTTGTTAACGGATTAGCTTAATTACTATATAACAATAAATAAAAACCCATCGGTGCCGTCATACCGATGGGTTTTTTATTTGCTTTTTTGTATATTTGCGTTATATCATTTACTGCCTGTCGCATGAGTGCCGGTCATATCTGCAGAGTACTGCACTATAAAAAGCTCCACAGCCATCTGGTCATTCATCCTGCCGGTCTTCACAGCCTCCTCATATGCCACACCGTCTCTCACAGCCCTCTTTAAATCATCCAGCGAATATGCCCTGCACTGCGCCTGATATTTGCGCACCGCCCACTCCGGACATCCGGCCTTTGATGCTATATCCTTGTTGCCAAAGCCCTTATTTGTCATGGCTTTCACATTCATCAGTATATTGAACTGGCGCGATATAAGATACATAATACGCATGGCCGGCTCTTTAAGTGCCAGCAGATCGTAATACAGCTCAAGCGCACGCTTTTGTTTGTGTGATGCAATCGCATCGACCATCTCAAACACTTTGTTTGTGATCTGCTCTGTCGTTACAGCCTCAACATCCGAAAGCTCAATCACGTCCTTGTCCATGCAGTAGCACAGCAGCTTCTCAAGCTCCTTGTCGATATTTTCCATATCTGTGCCTGTTTTTTCTATAAAGCTGTTGTAGGCAGCCTGACTCATACCCTTTCCATCTTTTCTAATCCTTATTCCTATCCATCTGGCAAGTGTCTCATCCGTCTGTTCCTTGAACTCCACAGGATTACCGCACTTGGCTGCCGCCTTATAAAGCTTTGAGCGCTTATCAACGCTCTCCTCAACAAATATAAAGTGCGTGCTCTCAGGTGAATCCTTTAAATACTCTCCAAGCTCATCGCCTGCCTTTGAAAAAATGCCTGCATCCTCTATAAGAATCACTCTTTTATCCGCAAAAAACGGAAGTGTCTCCGCCAGGTCAATTATCTCCTTCTGGTTGATTCCATCGCCCTCAAACGATGAAAAGTTCATGCTGTCGCCCTCACTTACCATAGCCTTTATCAGCTTGTCCCTGTACTGTTTTATGAGGTATCTCTCCTGTCCATACAGCAGATAAACCTTTTTGAAATCTCCTGCTTTTATATCATTGTCTATTGTTTTCATATATAGTACTCTCTTTATACTTAATCTGACCACTTTGCATTGTGTATAAAATTCGGCACTTTGCATCCATAAGCCTATCCATGGCTTCATCTGCCGGATGTCCATAGCGGTTCTCTGCCGCGCATGATACTGCAGTCCACCTTGGGCTTAAAGCCTCAATCCAGTCTGCAGAGCTTGAATACTTGGAGCCATGATGATTTGCCTTGTAAAAATCCACAGAAAGCTCATCCCCATACTCATTAACAAGCTTCTTTTCTACCTCAGATGATATATCTCCGCCGAAAATACCACTAAACCTGCCATCCGTGAGCTTCAGCACAAGACACATATCGTTTCTGTCTAAAGCAGTATCAGCAGGCCCCGGATACAGGCACATGATGCCATCAGCTTCTTCGTTTGCAGTACTGCGCGAACCTGATGCATCATTTATTTCAATCGAATCCCCCTTTGACATAAGGCATATATCAATTCCTGCTTCCTTAGCTTTAAAAAGCAGCTCCTCCATAGCTTCCTCTTTAGCCGCTGCTTCTGCCACAACTATATGCTCTATAGTATACCCGCTGTCTATCACCTCAGACAATCCGCTTATATGATCACTGTCTGCATGTGAAACAAACCAGTATGATATACTCTGTATGCCGTTATACTTAAGAAACGGCATAATCACATTCTCGCCAAGCTGTTTTCGGTCAGAGCTTCCTCCATCAATAAAGATGCATGTGCCTGACTCAAAGCGGTAAAATATGCCGTCTCCCTGCCCCACATCAAGTATATCAAGCTGCGCAGCAGTTTTTGGCTTCACAAGCAAAATTGCAAGCAGGACTGCTGTACACACCACTCTTTGGACACTGTAAAGGATTTGGCTTTTTTCTTTCAAGCCACACTCTATGGCACGTTTTTTAAGCGAAAATGCCACCAAAAAGCCACTCATAACAGCATAAAAAAGAAAAATCCTGTATCCATCAGGAGCTCCTGTGATAACCGATGCCCCCGGAAGCTTCATAACAAGACTGCAAAGCACCTCATAGAGCTTTAACACCGCAAATGCAGGAAACACCAGCAGTTTGCCGGGCATCACGCCAAAGCAGCCTGCGGCAGACGCAAGCAGACCAGAAATAAATACGACAGGCAAAGCCGGTATCACAATGAGATTTACAAACACTGCAAAAAGAGGTAGCTCATAATAGTTCATAGCCACAACCGGAAGCATCGGAAGCTGTATGGATACTGATGCCCAGAATTTCCCGCCCTTAGGAGCACTCATCACAGGCGTCACAATACCTATAGCAAGTATTGCCCCTACCGAAAACACAAATCCGGCATATCCCAAAACCATAGGATTGTCCCACAGCAGGTAAATGACCATGATGCCAAGAGAATTGAGCATATCTGTGCATCTGCCTAAAGCTGCCGCAAGCATTGTAAGTATGAACATTCCCACGGCACGCCTTGTGGACACGGCATTTCCTGTCATAACAGCATAGCTTAGTATAAGTGCCGCAGAACAGACAAATGCCGCTGTATAGCTCACCCTTCTTTTTCTGAGAAGCTTGTAAAAGGCCATGCCAACTATAGAAATATGAAGTCCGGAAATAGCCAGTATATGTGAAATACCACTGACCTGGTATAAATCCTTTATCTCATCATCCAGATACGACTTGTCTCCAAGCAGCATGGACGAAAGCACTCCTGCCGTTGTCTCATCAGTCACCTCAAGAAGTGAAGCTGACAGCATATCACGAAGTTTTTCAAGTCTGTGGTAATACCATGCATGTTTACCGGCGCTTGTCTTAATACTGTCTGCATTCACCGAGAAATCAATTCCCTGCGAGCGGTAAAAGCGCGCTCTGTCAAACTCTCCCTCATTGGTTGCAGACTTAAACAAGCCTATCTTGCCACAAGCTTTCATATAATCGCCAAGATGTGCGCTTTTGCTGTCACAGTATACCACGACATCACCACAGGATATTTTTCTGCCAAAAGCCTTGCCGTACCCGGGCTGCACTACGCAGTCCGTCATATAATACCTGTATGAGAAATACTTGTATTCAGTTTTATAAATCTTCCCCCAGACGATGACAGATTTTTCATCTGTCATATACTGCATATAGCCGTCACGGTTTTCTTCTACCGAAGTGTATCTGAATTGTGCTGTGGCAAAAACAGCTGACGATGTCAGGATAAGCAAAACAACTATGCGCCTGATACCGGAAAGGCCGCCCTTAGACACCACACACTCAGCTATTAAAATCACAAGCAGAATGGCAAAGGCCAAAAACCCAAAGCCCCTGCCATACATACCGGAAACAGTTCCTGCAGTATAGACCAACGCAAATAAAAACATCGGTCTTTTACTAATACTCTTCTCCTCCTAATCCAATCTATTCTATTTTTCAGTTTTTTCCGTGGAATCATCAGAATCCACTATATCCTTATTAAACTCATACATGTCGCTTAGCTTGTAATTATAAAGCAGCATGCCGTCATTCTCACCGTCAAGTGAGATCTGTACCTTGTCCACAGTAGGAAGTGAGGTGAGTGAATTAACTATCGAATACAGCACCACATCCTCTGTCAGCTTATTGTCAATAGTATTTCTGAACGAAGAGTCAAAGTTCAGATAGCATATTCTATCTGCCACAGACACATTGATAAGCTTTGTTGTGCCCGGAAGAGTTGCCTTGAGCTTAGAGCCCTTCGGTCCCTCAATAAGCTGCTCAACAACAAGCTTTTCAAGCGCTATATTTGAGCTGTAATGTATCACTCTGGTCTGTTTCTCAAGCCCTGTACCATCCTTGTCAGCAAAATAAAGCGTGAGCGTCTCCTTCACACTTGTATTAATCTGCTCACCCGGATTCTCAACAAAATCATCAGCACCCATGCTACCGACAATCTCATCATCCGAGTCCACAAGAGGAATACTGTTCACGGTAAATGTCACATATGAAATACTATCCAGCTGTGTGAGCGTGCGGACTACAGAAGCTCTCAAAAGCACCTCCTGCGCAGCCGTAAGGTCATAATACTCCTTGCTGAAATCCACAGTGCAGTTATAGTTTTTCTCCTCATGACCTCTCACAGACACCTCATCCGGAATCGCCTTGCGCAGTCTTGAGTCTTCAGGCTTATCCTGCATTCTCCCAAGGAGCTCATCCACCTGCTTGTCCACATCTGAGTTTTTGCTTCTAAGCACATATGACTCCGGCACGCTGCTCGTAACATCCATATTCAGACAAAACACCTCAACCGTATTGTCTGCTTTTTTCTTTGTGCAGCCGCCCATGGAGAGCAGAATTACTGCAGTGAGCACGAATATAATTATTCTTTTCACATCAAGCCTCCTATACAATATAGTTGAGCGGTATACGCACATCAAAGGTAGTGCCCTCTCCCATCACACTGTGAGCCTTTATAGCTCCCCTATGCATAAGAATAGAGCTTCTTGTAATGGCAAGTCCCAGACCTGTACCGCCAATCTCTCTCGAATGTGACTTGTCCACGCGATAAAATCTCTCATAGATGTGCTCTAAGGACTCCTCCGGTATACCGATACCGTTGTCCTCCACCTTCAGATAGAAATACTGATGGTCCGCATTTAAGGATACATGCACATAGCCACCGGTCTCATTGTCATTGTACTTTATGGCATTCTCAATGAGGTTTGTAAAAGCAAGCGTCAGCTTCACCTCATCTATCTCTGCAGTTACCGGTCTGAAGCTCTCGAGTACAAGCTCCACCTGCTGCTTGTCAGCAATCGGCTGAAGTCTCTTCATAATCTGCTCGAGCAGATCATTGATATTAACGCTCTCGATATTCAGAGTGGCAGCCGACTTATCCATCTTGACCAGTGATAACAGGTCATTTATTATCTTTGTCTCTCTGTCTATCTCGCTTGTTATATCTCCCATGAACTCCCTGTACATCTCAATCGGAGCCTCATCACCCATGCTGTTGATGGAATCTGCGAGTACCTTCATGGAAGTAAGAGGTGTCTTGAGCTCATGTGACACATTCGATACAAACTCCTGTCTGGACTCATCCATGACCTTCATTCCGCTCATCAGCTCATTAAAATTCCTGCTTATTATAGCAGTCTCCGCATAGTCATCTACATCCAGCTGCTCTTTTCCAAAGCCATCCTTAATGTCTGATATCTCGTCAGAAAGCTTCTTAATCGGTACAAAAAGGTGCAAAAGCACAAGCACACCAAAAAAGAGCACCACCGCACCTGCGATAATGGCAACCGTCACCGCAATCTGTGTCAGATACGACATATTTAGCGATATATTGTCCGTCGACACACTTACAACAAGTGCTCCCTCTATCTTTGAATCCTTGTCGTTTGGATTGCTTATCGGAACAGAAAGCTCGATATAGTGGTTTTTAGAATCATAGTTCGTAATCTCTGAAGCAGAGAAGGTCTTGATAACCTCCTCTGAGATAATAGTATTGCCATCATCTAAATTGTAAGTATCCTTAATGATCTTAAAATGCTTGTCAACTATGAGCACACGGCCCTCATATATAGTAGTAAGAGTGTCAATCTGAGCATCAATATTGCTCAAGTCACCGCCATCCTCATCAAAGTATTTACTTGTGGATATCTTGTTTGCGAGGATCTTTGCCTGACTAAGCACTTCACTTTCGCGGATTGAAACCGCTCTGGACTCGTAGGTGTTAAGTATGCCGAAGTACAGCACCACCTCCGGTACCAGAACGAGAACAAAAATCATGAAAATCAGCCTGGATTTCAGACTCTTATAAAATGCAAAATGTACTTTACTCTTAAACATTTTAGAACCTTTCTGAAAGTATTACTTCTGGTTGTAGTAATATCCCACACCCCACTTGGTATGAACGTACTTCGGCTCGCTTGGATTTGCCTCAATCTTTTCACGAAGACGTCTGACATGCACATCAACCGTACGCACGTCACCCGGATAATCCTCGCCCCATACAATCTTTAAAAGGCTCTCCCTACTGTACACTTTATTTTCATTTTTGATCAGAATCTCGAGCAGCTCAAACTCTCTTGCAGTCAAATTAATTTCATTATCATTTATGAACAGACGTCTGCTGTCACAGTCGAGCTTGATATCACCCTTTTCGATTACAGATGACTGTACCTGTGGTGCGCGTTCCGGTGAAGTGCGCCGCATTATTGCCTTGATTCTGGCCTTTACCTCAAGAATATTAAATGGCTTTGTGATATAGTCATCAGCGCCGTACTCAAGTCCTAAAATTTTGTCCATGTCATCGCCCTTTGCAGTGAGCATGACAATCGGGACATCAGAAAACTCCCTTATTGCCTGACACACCTCAAAGCCATCCATCTTTGGAAGCATGACATCTAAAAGAATCATATCATATGAATTGGCCTTCGCCATATTTAAGGCCTCCTCACCGTCATATGCGCAGTCTACCTCCATGCCATCCTGCAGCAGACTGAAACGTATTCCTTTTACAATTAACTTTTCGTCGTCAACGACCAGCACTTTTTTTGCCATTTATACACTCCTAATTTACTGTTATATCATCTTTTATTTTATTAAACATTGCTTCACCAATGCCGGACACCCTCGTGATATCCTCAATCGAAGAAAACAATCCATTTTTAGCGCGATCTTCAACAATACTCTTTGCCTTGCTCTCACCAATTCCGGAAAGAGCCATTAGCTGCTCGACAGTTGCGGTATTGATATTGAGCTTGCCATCCTTTAGGCCTATATGCTCCTCAGCGCCGCCCTTCATCAGCGAGCCATCTATGCCGGTGGTATATGTGCCCTCAGGTATGTGATCTGACTTAAGCTCCTCTACAGTCGGGAAATACAGCATCTGCCCATCATACAGCTCTGATGCCAGGTTCCAAAAGCTCTTGTCAGCTGTTTCCAGCATGCCTCCCGCCATATCAACGAGCTCACAAACTCTCGCGCCCGGCTTTACTCTGTATACACCGGGATTGGCAACCTGACCACAGATATAGACGCACCACTCAGTAGATTCATCAGTGTCATCTGCTGTGTCTTTTGCCTTCTGCTCCTGTTTTCCATCGGATGAAGCTTTCTTCTCCTTGGGATCAGCAGTCTGTCTGTTTACATCACTTGAAACCACAGCAGTCTGCTCCGTTTCAGAAGCAAAATGAACTGTGGCATCATCCTTTTTACAGCCGCAAAGGCCAAACGCTATTGTTAAAATAAACGCACTTAATAATATTATTTTTTTCATATGGTCTCCTTTGATTAATATCACAATCTCAAAGGAGAAATCGATGTCCTCTTTATTTTACAGACTTTTTGACAGTATTACAAGTGTTGTTTCAAGTTTTTCTATCATTTCGTCAACATCACTCTTTTCGATAACAAGAGGAGGCACAAATCTAAGCACATTGCTGCCTGCCGTAATGACTATAAGACCTTGATTTAAAGCCTCTGCTGATACCTTTCCTACAGGAAGGCTGCACTCCACGCCCTGCATGAGTCCCATACCTCTTCTGGCCGTGAGACAGTCGTATTTTGCAACAAGCTCATCAAGCTTCTTCTCCAGGTAAGGTGCAACCTCCTTTACATGGCTTACTATATCAAGACGCTTAAACTCATCAAACACTGCACTTACTGCGGCTCCTACGAACGGATTGCCACCGTATGTGGTGCCATGGTCGCCCGGTGCAAGGGATTTGTCTGCCACCCTCTGTGTCATGAGAAATGCACCAACCGGCACGCCACAGCCGAGTGCCTTCGCACAGGTCATGATATCAGGCTTCACATCATAGTTCTGCCATGCGAACATCTCGCCACTTCTGCCCATGCCGCACTGTATCTCGTCAAGAATAAGAAGAATATCCTTTTCATCACAGAGAGCTCTCACTCCCTCGATAAACTCCTTCTTTGCCGGGTAAATACCGCCCTCACCCTGAATAGTTTCCATAATAATGGCGCAGGTTTTGTCTGTCACCTGAGCCTTAACACTATCTAAATCATTGAAATTTGCAAATTTAACGCCCGGCATAAGTGGCTCAAACGGCTCCTGATAATGTGCATTGCCTGTGACAGAAAGCGCTCCGATGCTTCTTCCGTGGAAGGAATGGTTCATGGCAATTATCTCATGACCTGCATGTCCGTCTCTTGTAAAGGCATATTTCTTTGCAGCCTTGATAGCGCCCTCAATAGCCTCTGTACCGCTGTTGGTAAAGAAAATACGGTCCATTTTGCTTGCCTTAAGCACCTTGTCTGCCGCCTCGATGACAGGCACATTGTAGTAAAGGTTTGATGTATGTAAAAGCTTATCAACCTGTGCCTTTAATGCCTCCTTGTGGTGCTCATTACTGTAACCAAGTGCACATACAGCTATTCCTGCGGCAAAGTCCAGATATGCATTGCCGTCTGTATCATAAAGATGTACTCCCTCGCCGTGATCGAGTACAAGCGAAAATCTGTTGTAGGTATGAAGCAGTTCCTTTTCTGCCTCATCAATGTATGACTGTTTATCCATATTATTGCTCATTGTTAAATTTCTCCTCCGAATCTCCAAGAATAGCTGTTCCGATTCCTCTGTTTGTGAATATCTCAAGCAGTAAGCAGTGTGCGATACGTCCATCAAGAATATGCACTCTTGAAACTCCGTTATCGATGGCATCTATGCAGTTGTTGAGCTTAGGAAGCATGCCTCCGCCGATAAAGCCATCACCTATAAGCTTCTTTGCATCTGAGACTGTAAGCTCTGAAATAAGAGTATTCTTATCTGAAGGGTCCTTGTATACACCCTCGATATCTGTGAGGAATGCAAGCTTTTCTGCTGAAACTGCTCTGGCAATAGCACATGCTGCATCATCTGCATTGATATTGTATGTATTGTATTCGTCATCAAGACCGATTGGACACACAATTGGAAGGAAGTCCTTCTCGAGCAGGTCATAAAGAATTTTTGGATTGACATCAGTGATTTCACCGACAAAGCCTATATCCTCTCCGTTTGAATACTTTTTCTTTACCTTTAAGAGACCGCCGTCCTTGCCACTCACTCCGACAGCCTGCACACCAAGCTCCTCAACGAGTGTGACGAGAGATTTGTTTACCTTATTCAGTACCATCTCGGCAATCTCCATTGTATCGGCATCAGTCTTTCTGAGTCCGTTTACAAATACAGGCTCCATACCGACCTTTCCTACCCATTTGCTGATTTCCTTGCCTCCGCCGTGTACGATGATAGGCTTGAAGCCGACCAGCTTGAGAAGTGTGACATCCTGGATCACCTGCTTTTTAAGCTGTTCGTCAACCATTGCAGATCCGCCGTACTTTACAACGATAATCTTTCTGTTAAATCTCTGTATATACGGAAGTGCCTCTATGAGCACCTGTGCCTTTTCCATTACCTGTTCCATGTTCTTATCTGCCATTGTACTGCTCCTTATTTGTTAAATCTTGTTATATTTTCTTCGTTAAGTGTGAAATCATAGTAGTTTAGGTCTTCTCTGAATGTCCATCCCTCTTCCTTCCAGAAGTGGTTTCCCAGCTCATTCACCTTGAAGGCTATGATTGACACCTTGTTGATATGCTCTGCCTGAAGTGCTCTCATGCAGGCAACCACCATACTCTTCCCGATGCCGCACTTCCTGTAATGCTCATCCACGCATACATGGTACAGGCAGCCTCTTCTGCCATCGTGTCCGCAGAGTATCGCTCCAACTATCTTTCCATCTTCTACCGCTACAACACTCGTAGTCGGATTTCTCTTAAGAAATCTAAGGACTCCCTCTCTTGAGTCGTCAATAGAACGGATTCCAAAGCCGTGGATGGTCTGCCAGAGGCTGTATACCTCATCATAATCATCTATCGTCATAACCCTTATTTCATATTTATTCTCATTACTCATTTTATTAAATCATCCTTATATTTTTATATAACTATCAGCATTATAATGCATCTTTCCGATAATTACTTTCCTATTATTAATTATTACGGGAACATAGGAACCATATTGAGTCCCTCTGCCTCATCGAAGCCAAATAACAGATTCATATTCTGAACCGCCTGTCCTGCAGCACCCTTTACCAGATTGTCAAGAGCACCCATCATAATAATTCTGCCGGTTCTCTCATCAATCACAAAGTTTACATCCACATAGTTGCTGCCCTCAACCCACTTTGTCTCAGGGCAGACACCTTTTTTGAGCACTCTGACAAACTTCTCATTTGCATAATACTTATCGTAAACTGCCTTAATCTCATCATATGTAGGAAGTGTTCCGTCAGGCTTTTTCTTAAGTGTCGCATACTCTGTAGCGAGGATTCCTCTGTTCATCGGAACAAGATGCGGAGTAAAGTTGATAAGGATTTCTTTTCCTGCCGCATATCCAAGCTGTTCCTCTATCTCAGGTGTATGTCTGTGTGAGGCAACGCCATATGCCTTCATGCTCTCATTTACTTCACAAAACAGATTAGGTGTCTTTGCACCACGTCCTGCGCCAGATGTGCCTGACTTTGCATCGACGATAAGTGTATCTGTATCAATAAGTCCCTCCTTAACAAGCGGATAAGCTGTAAGGATGGAGCATGTGGTATAGCAGCCAGGATTTGCAACAAGCCTTGTCTCCTTTGTGACCTTGTCCCTGTTTATCTCACACAGACCATATACAGCCTCATCAATAAACTGCGGCGACTTGTGCTCAATCTTGTACCATTTCTCATATGTGGCTACATCCTTGATACGGAAGTCCGCTGACAGATCGACAATCTTTACCTTACTTAATATATCCTCAGTGAGCACGCCTGCCAAAAAGCCCTGTGGGGTCGCAGTGAAAATCACATCAACAGACTCTGCAAGCTCCTCCATATTGTCATCCATGCACTTTGCATCAACTATCTGAAACATATTTCCATAGATATCGGCATAATTCTCATCCACATAGCTTCGTGAGCCATACCATGCAATCTCTACCTCTTTATGATTCATCAAAATTCTCACGAGCTCTGCTCCGGCATATCCGGTGGCTCCAATAATACCAGCCTTTATCATAGTATTTCCTCTTTTCATATTGTATTTCTGCATAACCATATAAAATGGGTCTGACGCATCATACATAATAATATAGTACAGTAATTTCAATCCGTAAAGAGAAAAATTATACAAAATTATGTATAATTATACATGAATAATGTATATTTTTTCACTTGCAATATGTAAAGAACTGGTATATATTTATTCTAAAGTAATTATTCAAGGCTTTTAGACACAAAAGCAGTTAATGGTTACCATCATAAAGAATAAACGAAAAGAGGACACGCACTTATGAAAGACAAAGTTGTATTAGCTTATTCAGGCGGACTTGATACCACTGCTATCATTCCATGGCTTAAAGAGACTTATGACTATGACGTAATCTGCTGCTGCATCAACTGCGGACAGGGAGAGGAGCTTGACGGACTCGATGAGAGAGCTAAATTATCCGGAGCTTCAAAGCTTTACATAGAGGATATCTGTGATGAGTTCAGTGAGGACTACATCGTACCTTGTGTACAGGCCGGCGCAGTTTATGAGCACAAATACCTCCTTGGAACAGCAATGGCAAGACCGGGCATCGCAAAGAAGCTTGTAGAGATTGCAAGAAAAGAAGGCGCTGTAGCCATCTGCCACGGTGCAACAGGAAAAGGAAATGACCAGATCCGTTTCGAGCTCGGTATCAAGGCGCTCGCTCCTGATATCAAGGTAATCGCTCCATGGCGTCAGGACAACTGGAAAATGGATTCACGTGAGGCTGAGATCGAGTACTGTAAGGCACACGGAATCGACCTTCCGTTCGGCACAGATTCAAGCTACAGCCGTGACCGTAACCTCTGGCACATCAGCCACGAGGGACTTGAGCTTGAGGATCCTTCACAGGAGCCAAACTATGACCATCTGCTCGTATTAAGCGTCACACCTGAGCATGCTCCTGACGAGGGTGAGTATGTTACAATGACATTTGAGAAGGGTGTTCCTACATCTGTCAACGGCAAAAAGATGAAGGTAGCAGACATCATCAGAGAGCTCAACCGTCTCGGTGGCAAGCACGGCATCGGCATCATCGATATCGTTGAGAACCGTGTAGTAGGTATGAAATCACGTGGTGTATATGAGACTCCTGGTGGAACTATCCTCATGGAGGCACATGACCAGCTCGAGGAGCTCTGCCTTGACCGTGCCACAATGGAGGTCAAGAAAGAAATGGGCAACAAGCTCGCTCAGGTAGTATACGAAGGAAAATGGTTCACACCACTTCGTGAAGCAATCCAGGCTTTCGTAGAGTCAACACAGGAATATGTAACCGGAGAAGTTAAATTCAAATTATATAAAGGCAATATCATCAAAGCCGGCACTACTTCACCATATTCACTCTACAGTGAGTCTCTTGCAAGCTTTACTACAGGAGATTTATATGATCACCATGATGCAGACGGCTTCATCACACTGTTTGGTCTGCCACTCAAGGTGCGTGCAATGAAGCTTCTTGAGCTTGAGAACAAGAAAAATAATTAATTGTTACAACAAATAAAAGAAAAGAGATGTGAAATAACAGCAATTATTTCACATCTCTTATTTTTTTAATAATTTCGTTCTCTTCTGTTTATTTTTAGTCAAAAACTATTTAGCTGTCGGAAGCTTGAATGAGCTCTTTAATGAGACGATTCTGTTAAATACAGGCTGTCCATCCTTTGAGTCCTTGCAATCAGCGCAGAAGAAGCCATTTCTGACAAACTGGAAGCTGTCATAAGCCTTGGCATTCATAAGCTCCGGCTCCACTACACAGTTATCAAGCACTGTGAGTGAATTTGGATTAAGATTTAAGCTTCCGTCCTCATTGTACACGCCAAGCTCCTCATTTACGATATTCTCGTAAAGACGTACAGTTACCTGCTTTCCATACTCGGCTGAAACCCAGTGGATAGTTCCCTTGACCTTTCTGCCATCAGGACTGTTGCCACCCTTTGATGCCGGGTCATATGTACAGTGAATCTCTGTAACATTGCCGTTTTCATCCTTCACACAACTATTGCACTTCACAAAATAAGCATTCATGAAACGCACCTCATTGCCAGGGAACATACGGAAATACTTCTTCGGTGGCTCTTCCATGAAGTCCTCTCTCTCCACATAAAGCTCTCTGGTGAAAGGAACCTTTCTCTTTCCAAGCTCAGGATTCTCCACGTTATTGTCCACTTCAAGATACTCAACCTGTCCCTCAGGGTAATTGTCGATAATCACCTTGACCGGATCAAGCACAGCCATCATACGAGGGCGCTTAGCCTTTAAATCCTCTCGGATACAGTACTCAAGCATAGCGTAGTCAACAGAGCTGTTAGCCTTTGATATACCACACAGATCAACAAAATTCTGGATAGACTCCGGTGTGAAGCCCCTGCGTCTGAGTGCTGCTATAGAAACAAGCCTCGGGTCATCCCAGCCATCAACTATGCCGTCCTCCACAAGACGCTTGATATATCTCTTTCCTGTTACAACATTTGTCAGATAGAGCTTTGCAAACTCAATCTGCTTTGGCGACTCCTCAGGAGAATTCTTAAATCCACATTCAATAACCACCCAGTCATACAGCGGTCTGTGGTCTTCAAACTCAAGAGTACATATAGAATGTGTGATACCCTCGATAGCATCCTCTATAGGATGAGCAAAATCATACATAGGATATACACACCATTTATCACCTGTATTGTGATGTGTCATATGAGCCACACGGTAAAGAATCGGATCTCTCATATTGATGTTTGAAGAGCTCATGTCAATTCTCGCACGAAGCACCTTTGTGCCATCCTCGAACTCACCGTTTTTCATGCGCTCAAAAAAGTCTAAGTTTTCCTCAACACTTCTCTTTGAGTACGGATCCTCCTTGCCGGCCTCTGTGAGTGTACCTCTATACTCTCTTATCTCATCAGGTGTCAGATCAGATACATATGCCTTTCCCTTCTTTATAAGCCCTACTGCACACTCATACATCTTGTCGAAGTAATTGGATGCAAAAAACTTCCTGTCCGCCCAGTCAGCACCAAGCCACTTAACATCGGCCTCAATAGACTCTACAAACTCCAGACGCTCCTTGGTAGGGTTTGTATCATCAAACCTGAGATTGAACTGTCCGTCATACTTCTTTGCCAGTCCATAGTTTAAAAGAATAGACTTCGCATGGCCGATGTGTAAATAACCGTTTGGCTCCGGTGGGAATCTGGTCTTTACTGTCTTGCAATGACCCTCTGCCAAGTCCTTCTCAATAATCTGTTCAATAAAATTTTTCGAAACTGTTGCCTCGTTCTCCATAAATGTTCCTCCGAAAATAATACTGTGTCCATTATAAATTCATCAGTTTACTTTGTCAATGAATTAGAAAAAGTAGTACATGTATATTATACGTGCGTATGTGTAAACAGATGATCCTGACAGTATTCCTTGTTGCCGGTGCACTTCGAGCAGTATCTGAATGTTAATTCAGGATTTGACAATTCTGTTCTGCCACATATATAGCACTTATGGCGTGAGATGCCACTGCCCGGGCGAGGTTCGGAAAACTGAGCCTTAAACTGAGCCTTTCTCCTCTTCTGGTGCACATTCTGCCTGAATGAGAGCCTGTGCTTACAGCCATAGATGAATACCAACAGATTTATAAGTGCAAGTACGATTTCTGAGCCGTATGCCAATCCAATCTGCCATCCAAAGCTCATATAGGTATACACATCATATGCAAACATCACAAAGTAAACAAGCACCATCCACTTCATCTTTATAGGAAGCACAAAGTAAAGCCTAACCTCTGCCTCCGGCATCAAAAGACCAAGCATCAGATACATAGCTATAAGTATATAGTACATAGTCAGATTGATGGATACATGTGTCACTGCAAATGCAAGCATTCCAACTATATCATACAGCAAAAAGCCTCCGAAAAAGTACACATTCATCCTAAAAGAGCCAAGATATGACTCCATGCTGTCTCCAAGCGTCCACAGACAGAATATAAATAAAAGCTGTAAAAATGATATGCTGCCGCTCGGCACAAAAATCCAGCTTATAAGACGCCATACCTGTCCGTGCAAAATAGCAGAGGCTGAAAACTGCAGATAATAAAGGACAACATCTCCCTTTGTCAAAAGCAGCACACTGCCTATCAGATTCGCAGCGATAAATATTCTAGTGATATTCGGAATCGCTTTACTTCCATATTTTTGTTCTAGTTTGTTAAGCCAGTTCATACATTTTAGCAGACATGGTTTTGATGCAATAAAAAACCACGCGTCTGCATCCTCCTGTCATATTATTGCTGCCTTTTATACTATAGTACAAAGGGCAGCGATTATTACAAAATTTATTATGATAGTTAAATCATACTTTGTCAACGAGACAGCGAATTATTCACAAATTCTTTATAATTATAGTCATTGTAATTTGTCGATATCTGTCGTATAATAATCTCTGTTTTGAAAATAGAACTATTATATATTTTAATAAGAAGAAAGATATATAAAAACATATAAGTAATACATTATGGAGGAACCACTATGGAAAATAACAGCTTACATAAGTTGGGTATTGATATCGGCTCAACAACCGTCAAGATTGCACTTCTTGATGCCGATGACAATATCCTCTTTTCCGATTATGAGCGTCATTTTGCAAATATCCAGGAGACACTTGAGTCCCTTATCAGAAAGGCCTACGACAAGACAGGTGACCTTTCAGTTTGTCCTATGATAACAGGCTCCGGCGGACTCACTCTTGCAAAGCACCTTGAGGTGCCATTCGTACAGGAGGTTATAGCTGTATCTACCGCACTCACACACTATGCTCCACAGACCGATGTGGCAATAGAGCTAGGTGGCGAGGATGCCAAAATCATATACTTCGAGGGTGGCAACGTGGAACAGCGTATGAACGGCATATGTGCCGGCGGTACAGGCTCATTTATCGACCAGATGGCTTCTCTCATCCAGACAGACGCTACAGGACTAAATGAATACGCAAAAAGCTACAAGGCCATCTACCCTATCGCAGCCCGCTGTGGAGTATTTGCCAAAACAGATATCCAGCCTCTCATCAATGAGGGAGCCACACGCGAGGATTTATCCGCTTCAATCTTTCAGGCCGTGGTAAACCAGACCATCAGCGGTCTCGCCTGCGGTAAGCCAATCAAGGGACATGTTGCTTTCCTTGGCGGTCCTCTGCACTTTTTGTCAGAACTTAAATCAGCATTTATCAGAACCTTAAATCTCGATGACGAGCACACTATCGTTCCTGAAAACTCTCATCTGTTTGCAGCAATAGGCTCTGCATTAAACTATAAAGACAACTCTGTCACCACACTCTCATCCTTAATCGACCGCCTCTCAAACGGCATAAAGATGGAATTTGAGGTGGCACGTATGGAGCCTCTTTTTAAGGATCAGGCTGATTACGATGAATTTACAACGCGTCACGGCAACAATCACGTAAAGACCGGTGACCTTTCTACATACAAGGGCAACTGCTATCTTGGAATAGATGCAGGCTCAACCACCACTAAAATCGCTCTCGTAAGCGAGAACGGAGACCTTTTATACTCATTCTACAGCAATAACAACGGAAGCCCTCTCGCGACAGCCATCCGTTCTATCCAGGAGATTTACGCAAAGCTTCCTGAGGATGCACACATCGTACACTCCTGCTCTACAGGCTACGGAGAGGCTTTATTAAAGGCAGCTTTAAAATTGGACGACGGCGAAGTTGAGACTGTAGCCCACTACTACGCAGCAGCATTCTTCGACCCAAAGGTAGACTGTATCCTTGATATCGGTGGACAGGACATGAAGTGCATCAAGATAAAGAACCAGACCGTCGACTCAGTACAGCTCAACGAGGCCTGCTCTTCAGGCTGCGGCTCATTTATTGAGACCTTCGCAAAGTCCTTAAACTACTCAGTTCAGGATTTCGCGAAGGAAGCCCTTTTTGCAAAGAATCCTATCGACCTTGGAACCAGATGTACGGTTTTCATGAACTCAAAGGTAAAGCAGGCCCAGAAGGAGGGCGCATCTGTCGCAGATATATCAGCAGGACTTGCCTACTCAGTAATAAAGAATGCACTTTTCAAGGTTATCAAGCTGTCTGATGCAAGCGACCTCGGTGAAAATATCGTAGTCCAGGGCGGTACCTTCTACAATGATGCCGTTCTTAGAAGCTTTGAAAAAATAGCAGGTGTACATGCCACAAGGCCTGATATCGCAGGTATCATGGGTGCCTTTGGTGCCGCACTCATCGCACGTGAGCGCCACACGGCTGATTACAAGACAACAATGCTCACAATCGACCAGATAAACGAGCTCACCTACACCACAAAGCTCGCACGCTGTCAGGGCTGTACAAACCACTGTCTTTTAACTATAAACAAATTCTCCGACAACAGACAGTACATCACCGGAAACCGCTGTGAAAAGGGTCTTGGCAAGGAGAAGAACAAGGATAACATCCCAAATCTTTTTGAATACAAGAACAAACGTATATTTGACTATGAGCCACTTGACCCAAAGGATGCTCCACACGGTACAGTCGGCATCCCAAGAGCATTAAATATGTACGAGAACTATCCGTTCTGGGCTACATTTTTCAAACGTCTCGGCTTTTCTGTAGTGCTGTCACCACAGTCTACCAGAAAGATTTACGAGATGGGTATCGACTCCATCCCAAGTGAGTCAGAGTGCTACCCTGCAAAGCTCACACATGGTCATATAAGCTGGCTCATAAAGCAAAATGTAGATTTTATTTTCTACCCGGCAGTGCCATATGAGCGCAAGGAGTTTCCTGATGCAAACAATCACTACAACTGCCCTATTGTCACATCATACTCTGAGAATATCAAAAACAACGTGGACGAGATTACCTCAGGCGAGGTTAAATTCATAAATCCGTTTATGTCATTTGAGAGTGAGGAAACTATCTCACAGCAGCTCGTAGCCACCTTCTCAAAGGGTGATTTCAATCTGCCTGAGTCACAGATTCGTGATGCGGTAGCCGCAGGCTGGAAGGAGCTTGCCATGACAAGACTTGAGATACAGCGAAAGGGCGAGGAAGTGCTCGACTACATGGAAGACACCGGACGTCGCGGAATCGTGCTCGCAGGCCGTCCGTACCATGTGGACCCGGAAATCAACCACGGTATCCCTGAGCTCATCACAAGCTATGGCATCTGTGTGCTGACAGAGGACTCCGTATCCCATCTGGGCGAGCTTGAGAGACCTCTCATTGTCATGGATCAGTGGATGTACCACACCAGACTGTACTCAGCAGCCAACTTTGTAAAAACCCGTGATGACCTTGACTTAATCCAGCTCAACTCGTTTGGCTGCGGTCTCGATGCTGTCACAACCGACTGCGTAAACGATATACTGACAGGCTCAGGCAAGATATACACCTGCCTGAAGATCGACGAGGTAAACAACCTGGGCGCAGCAAGAATCCGTATCCGCTCGCTCCTTGCCGCCATAAGAGTCAAGGAAACCAAGCATGAAAAGCGTGACTTAAAACCGTCTAACTACGAGCGTGTTGTATTCACCGAGCAGATGAAAAAGGACAACTACACCATCATCTGCCCTCAGATGTCACCTATACACTTTGACCTTCTCGTGCCAGCCTTTAAGGCAGCCGGCTACAATATGGTCATACCGGATATCCCTGCAAGGGAATGTGTGGACGTGGGACTTAAGTTCGTAAACAACGACGCCTGCTACCCTTCACTCATTGTTGTGGGACAGATTATGGCAGCCGTCAAATCAGGCAACTATGATATGACACACACAGCCATCCTTATCTCACAGACAGGTGGCGGATGCCGTGCAACAAACTACATCGGCTTTATCCGAAGAGCCCTTGAAAAAGCCGGATATCCTGATGTGCCTGTTATCTCAATCAACATGGTAGGTCTCGAGAAGAATCCGGGCTTTAAGTTTACTCCAAGCCTCATCCAGCACGGACTGTATGCGCTTGAGTTTGGCGATATCTTTATGCGCTGTCTCTACAGGGTACGTCCTTATGAGAAAGAGCCGGGAAGTGCCAATGCACTCCATGAGAAGTGGAAAAAGAGAGTCATCGACTTTGTCGGCAACACAAAGATGCTCTCTCACAAGAAATACAAAAAGATGTGCCGCGAAATCATAAGGGATTTCGACAATCTGCCTATGACAGATGAGGTTAAGCCGCGTGTCGGCGTGGTCGGTGAGATTCTCGTCAAATTCCTGCCTGCAGCAAACAACTATGTGGTTGACCTGCTCGAAGCTGAAGGAGCCGAGGCTGTAGTGCCTGATCTGACTGATTTCTTACTCTACTGCTGCTACAACACGAATTTCAAGGCTGACTATCTCGGTGCTTCTAAGAAAGCTAAGTTTATGAACAACCGACTTATCTCCTTCTTCGAGTGGCTCAGAAAGGATGCAAGGGATGAGCTGGCTAAGAGCAAGCATTTTGAGCCAACCGCTCACGTGCAGGATCTCGCAGAGTATGCTTCTCCTATCGTTTCGTGCGGTAATCAGACCGGTGAGGGCTGGTTCTTGACAGGTGAGATGCTTGAGCTCATCAATGAGGGCGTCACAAACATCATCTGTGCACAGCCTTTTGCATGCTTACCGAACCATATTGTGGGTAAGGGAGTTATAAAGAAAATCAGACATGATCATCCGGATGCCAATATCGTGGCTATCGATTATGATCCGGGTGCTTCTGAGGTGAACCAGCTGAACCGTATTAAGCTGATGCTTTCTACGGCACAGAAGAAGCTTAAGAAATAAATAATTCGCCCATGCATTCATGCATGGGCGTTGTTGGTTTTCGTATGCAATTCTACAGACTCTAAGCAGTTTTTAATTAAGCTTGGATTTAATTTCTTCCATCCTTGCATCATCCAGCTTATAAAATCTCTTAAATACAAATATGCCCACAATGAGCAGGATAACAGACGGAATCGTCATCCACATACGAAGAGCATCAAGTGTATCCTGTGTCTGTACCGCAGCCGCGGTATCCAGATGAATCCAGTCAACCACCAGCCCAGCCAGAAATACCGCTACACCGGATGCGAGCTTTACCGTAAATGTCTGCATTGAGAAAATGACCGACTCCTCTCTCGTGCCATTCATCACCTCACCATAATCAACAGAATCTGAAAGAAATATAGTCATGATAACATTGAGCATACCATAGCCCAGATAAATCAAAATACCCGGCAGGCAGAGTATGTACCAGCTCTGCGGTGTGTAGAGCTTTGCAAATGCCATGATAAGTATAACCGCAAAGCCTGATATCTGAATAATAAATCCTGATATAAAAAGCTGGCTTTTGCTGAATCTCTTGCGAAGCAGCGGTATAACCATCATGACAAGCACCTGTGCTGCAAAAGCAACTGCGGCAAATATGGAATATGCGCCCTCGTTTCCCACATCAAACCGGAAGAAATAAAGCACTAGGTTGCCGCAGATATTGAGTGAGGTATACACGAGAATGATTGATACCACAACAGTCATAGCCTGGTCATTCTTAAATAAGGCTTTAAACATATCGGATATCTTTCCCGGCTTCTCATCACAGGCAACCGGTCTTTCAGGCACACATGCCACGCATACAAGCTCAGAAATCACAAATACCACCGCTATAATAAGTGCCCACCACTTAAATCCGATCCTGTAGTCAGCCATAGAGCTTCCTGCACCAAGAATCGGCACCACTGTCATCGTGAGCACCGTAGGGATAGCAGCTCCAATGCCAGAGCAAGTCCTCGCAAGCGATGTAAGCTGCTCCCTGTCGCTGCCCGGCTCAGTGATTGCGGGAATCATAGACCAAAACGGAATATCCATAAGCGTATATGTGATGCCCCATGCAAAGTAAAACACCGTAAGCCACACTCTCTGCGCTGAATCCCCCATAGACTCAGGAGTTGCATATAAAGCATAGATGGTCACGGCATTGAGCACCGTGCCGGCAAAAATCCAAGGCCTAAACCTGCCCCACCCGGTACGCGTCTTTGCTACGATAATACCCATCACCGGGTCATTGAATGCATCAAAAATCCTGGCCGCCATCATCACCGTACCGATAAACACACTGCTCATTCCTAGCACTACATTGTAGTAGTAGAGCAAATACGATGAAATAAGCATATACACAATATCTTTTCCGAATGCGCCAAATCCGAATGCGCACTTTTGTCCTGTTTTAAGCCTCATAGAAATACCTCCAAATAATCCGCTATACCAGCATCTGGTATAAAGTAAAAATAATTTACAGCTTCTCTCCAGCCACCCTGCACCGCTTCCTGCAAAAAGCAATGCCATAGGCTAAAATATCACACCTACCCTCATCCCGAAGAGCCTCATCATAGCGCTTATTCTTAATCTGTGCCTATCTCAAAGAAGCTTTTTAGCATGCTCATATTGAGAGTCTTACCAAAACGGCGAGGGCGGGTAAAAAGAGTAACCTTCCCCCATCCCTGTAAGAGCTGCTCAATAAGCCTTGTCTTGTCAATATAATAGAAACCCAGTTTACGAATTTCCTCAAAATTTTCAATTCCAACAGGTAACTTTAAAGTATTTGCCATAAAAGCCTCCAAAAAATAATCCGCTATACTTAATACTAGTATAGCGGATTGCCATGTAAAATACAATTTAATTCTTCCCTTGTAACGTAAGCGCAAAATAATTCGACGGATTGCAACAAATTAATTATCACTTAATCCCCGTCCCCTATGGCTTCTTTTTCAATCAGACACTGATGTTCTTTATTTTCCATTTTTTGAACATTTTTATATTGACATTTACACTAGAAAAAATTTATACCAATATATATTGAAGATTTTGAACAAATTCATTAAGCCTTATGTTATCAAAGCAATTTCCTTTATATACATGATTACACATCTCATCTATTTGGTTCGCAACTTCTTCATCCAAATGAAGATGAATTTCTTTTTTCATTATTGCAATTTTTTCCGCAACTTTCTTTAATTCACATGATGATGTGATTAGAAGCATCCACCGGCTGTATTTTCGTGTGTAAAAAAACAAAATTATTTTTTGATATGAAGTATCTCTAAAACTAATTTTACCGCCTGATTCTTCATTATTAACAGAACAATCATATAAATAACAACCGAAGCAGTCACTGAAAAAACTGTAGAAATC